>Ga0233432_10000690_pt1 | contig 32262 bp, 32 predicted proteins | sample SI_122_August201_6_FD_179870 | JGI IMG/M metagenome (GOLD analysis project Ga0233432, IMG submission 179870) | Seawater microbial communities from Saanich Inlet, British Columbia, Canada - SI_122_August2016_10_MG | ecosystem: Environmental > Aquatic > Marine > Inlet | place: Canada: British... | reverse complement strand
ACAAATGGATCGCCGCCTTTCAAACGTAAAACGCGTTTGCCAGCTTTCGACAATTCGATAAGACGTAAAGAAATATCGCGTTGTTTGGGTGACGGTTTGCCGCCGCGCTTGCCAGCATACTCAATGACGGCATCGGGTTTTGCCCACGATAAAAGTGCTTTATCAACCAGTGCATCATAAATGATGATGTCAGCCTGTTGCAGGGCATTTAGTGCATGCAAGGTCAACAGTCCTGGATCACCCGGGCCGCCTCCAACCATCCAGACCCAACCCGCTTCAAAAACGGGCCAATCAGCACCATCAAGCATAGGCAAAATACCAGTTGGTTTGCCTGTCTGGACGACTTTATTGGCATCTTCCTGTGTCATCGACACTACACCTGTCTGATTTTGGTTGTTATCATTACCCATTACGCGCGATATTATCCTTGTTAGCTGTCCATTGCACGAAAATTTGACGGCAAATAAAGCGGTTATCACATTCAGACAAAATGATAAAAACCCATGACGTCAACGCTTAGCTCTAATTTACGGTTCGGATGGACAACGGGCACCTGTGCTAGCGCCGCGGTCAATGCATCCTACATGGCTTTGATAACAGGCAAGTTTCCTGATCGCGTCACTATTGTGACGCCAAGCGGCAAAAATGCCGATTTAGAAATAGCCACAACCAAAGTTGGTGATGGCTGGGCTTTTGCTGGTGTCATAAAGGATGCAGGCGATGATCCGGATGTCACGCATGGCGCTCTGATTTGCGCCACTGTGCGGCTTGGCGCGCGTGGTAGTGGCGTGGTCTTTTGCCAGGGTTCTGGTGTGGGGGTTGTTACAAAGCCCGGATTGCCTATCGATGTGGGCGAACCAGCGATCAATCCCGTGCCACGTCAGATGATGTCTTCTGTGATTGATGCATTGGCAACGTCACTTGGGGGAACACGTGATGTTGAAATTGAAATTTCGGTACCTGATGGTGACAAGATTGCCCTTAAAACATGGAATCCAAGGCTGGGAATCGAAGGCGGTATATCAATTTTGGGGACAACAGGTGTCGTGCGGCCATTTTCCTGTTCAGCATGGATTGCGTCCATTCATCGCGGTATTGATGTTGCGCGGGCAAATGCCTTGCCGCATGTAATTGGGTCAACCGGTGCTACATCCGAGGGATTTGCCAAAAACCGTTATGATCTGCCTGACATAGCGTTACTTGATATGGGTGATTTTATCGGTGGCATGCTAAAATATATGCGTAAAAATCCGGTGCCGCGCCTGACCATCGCAGGGGGCTTTGGTAAGCTGGTAAAAATGGCGCAAGGTGCCGTTGATTTGCATTCAGCAAGGTCACAGGTGGATTTTGAAAAGCTGGCGACAGTGGCAACGCCTTTGGGCTTTGATCATGACGCGGTGGCGCATGCGAATAGCGTGCTTGAAATTGTGCAAATGGCAGACACAGATCAAAAACATGCCCTAGCTACAATTATTGCTGGACAGGCACATGATGCGGCACGTGCCTATCTCAAGCGTGATGATATTGCTGTCGAAATACTGATTATCAGCCGCGACGGTGCCTTGCTAGGCCAAGCGGGAAGTTTGGCATTGTGATGCATTTGCTGATTTTGGCAGGCACCAACGAAGCACGGACACTCATTGGCAGTTTGAAAGATGATGCGCGGGTCACAATCACCGCTTCATTGGCTGGCGTAACACCATCACCAATTGATCTGATGGTGCCAACACGTAAGGGCGGTTTTGGCGGTGCCGCGGGGCTGGCGGATTTTTGCCGTTCCCATGCTGTTGATGCCATTGTTGATGTAACGCATCCCTATGCGGCGCAGATGAGCCGGAATGCCAATGATGCGACGACAATGATAGGGGGAAAACTGATACGATTCATCCGGCCAGCATGGCAAGCAGGCAAAGGCGATGATTGGCGGTATTTCGCAAGCTGGCAGGACATGACCAAAGCCCTTCCAAAGGGTGCCCGTGTATTTCTGGCTGGTGGAAGTGGGGCTTTGCCGGCCTTTAATCAGCTAGATCATATCGATATATGGGCGCGTGGATTGAAAAAAGAAAATGTCATTACATCAAATAAATTCAGATTTATAGAATCACTTCCTAATAAAAATAGTGAAAATGAAGAGGCCCTGTTCAAAACGCATGGCATAACGCATATTTGTGCCAAGAACTCAGGTGGTACTGCCAGCATTGCCAAACTTCGCGCTGCGCGTGCGCTTGCATTGCCTGTCTGGTTTCTATCACGACCAGATCCCGAATGGGGTGATAGTGGGCCAATTGGCACCCCTGATCGATTCATCTCTGGCGATGTTGCCGAAATTTTGCGATATATTAAGGGCATGTTGTAGGCAAATGCTTCGATGGTAAATCTATATTTTGCAATTATGAAAAAAAGGGAACGGGTATAGTAATGATCGGTGCGCTAGTTACAAAACTCGAATGGTGATGCGTTTGTTAGACATGAAATACGAACATTGGCATATCGAACAGGATACTGATGATATCATTTGGCTTGGTCTTGATGTGGCAGGTAAATCGGTCAATGTGCTAACCGTCGCTGTTTTGCATGAATTGGCAAATATTTCTCAACATCTAGCCGATACACCGCCAGCAGGACTTGTATTTTATTCGCTTAAATCGCGCGGGTTTATTTTCGGAGCCGATATTAACGAATTTGAGGCTTTCACCAGCGAAGATGAAATCAAAGCGCATATTAGCGTAACGCTTGCTGCCATTCAGCGTATTGAGGATTTACCTTGTCCGACTGTGGCGTTGGTTGATGGTGTTGCGCTTGGCGGTGGTTGTGAATTAGCACTTGGCTTTGATGTTATCATTGGCGTTGATAACCCCGCTGTCCAAATTGGTTTTCCAGAGGTAAATCTGGGGCTTCTGCCAGGCTATGGTGGGACTGGCCGCATGGCCAAAAGAGCAGGTCTTGCGACAGCCTTGTCCATGGTGCTGCATGGAAAACCACTTAACGCCAAGGCAGCGCTATCGTCTAATATTTTTGATATTTTAGTACATGATAACAGTGTATTAAAAGACGAAGCTAAAAAATCAATTAAAGAATTTTCAGATGATAAAAAAACTGTTCCTACAACCGAAGATATAGCTGACCTTATCGATTCTGAAACGGCCAAAATTACAGCGCGTTTTCGTGAAGCCAACACGCCAGCTCCGTTTGAAATTCTTCGTCATTTTGCTATGCAAAATCCGGATCAAGCCCGATTGATAGCGGCAGAAACTGACATTTTTGCCCGTCTGATGATGGGCGATGCATCACGGGGCTTGCGACGAGTCTTTGCGTTGAATGATACGTTGAAAAAACAAGGCCGTGGTATTAGTGAAGTCACCCATATTCACGTTGTTGGTGCGGGCGTCATGGGCGGCGATATTGCGGCAGTCGCGGCGATGAGCGGCTTTAAGGTTACGCTTCAAGACCTCAATGCCCAGACCATTGAAAACGCCATGAAACGTGCACATGCTTTATATGACCGCCGTTTGAAATCTCCTGATGCTGAGACGGCTAAAGACCGTTTACAGGCAGATCAAATGGGTGCTGGCCTGTGTGAAGCTGATTTGCTTATCGAGGCGGTGGCTGAAAATCTTGACATAAAGCGCATGGTGTTTGCCGAAGCCGAAAGCAAAATGAAAGCTGGCTCGATCATGGCGACAAACACCTCGGCGATCCCGCTTGAAGAAATTGGTGCGTCGCTCAAAAATCCACAGCGCTTGATTGGTATGCATTTTTTTAATCCGGTTCCGGTTTTACCATTGGTGGAAATTGTCCATACCGCGGCCAGCGATACCGCGGCTATCCGTCGTGCCATGTGCGTGGCAGGGGCAATGAAGAAACTGCCTGTTGCTTGTAAATCGTCTCCTGGCTTTTTGGTCAATCGGGCTTTGCTACCTTATTTATTTGCCGCTATCGATGCCGTGGTTAATGGAGAAAACGCCGATATGATTGATCAGGCGCTTGTCGAATTTGGCATGCCTATGGGGCCAATCGAACTAGCAGATCAAATCGGGCTAGATGTATGCCATGATGCCGGTATCGTTCTAGGTATGTCAGAAACGTCTGAAGCACGGCTCAAATCCCTAATAGTCGCGGGCACGATTGGCCGCAAAAGCGGGCAGGGCTTTTATCAGTGGGATGACAAAAAAGCCATAAGGCCGCGCGCATCCTATGACGCAGATGTTTTGCAAACTATGACGTTAAGATTACTGACGCCGCTTGTGGCTGAATGTCGTGCCGCCGTTGCCGAAGGTGTTGTTGAATCGGATGATATAGCTGATGCCGCAATGCTATTTGGGACTGGTTTTGCTGCACATACGGGCGGTCCTTTATTTTGGGCAGAAAAAAATCCAGCATTGGCAAAAGTTTGATACCCGCTTCTGATAACGCAGATCCTGCGTCGGTAAAAGACAGTGAAGGGGTGATTGCCGCATTGGCATGGATGATGGGTGGCGTGCTGATGTTTGCGGGCGTTATGCTCACTGTCCGTCTTTTACTGATTGATGTGCCAACCACGCAGACGACCTTTTTGCGCTATGCTATCGGCGCTTTGATATTGGTTCCCTTTGTTGGCAGGTTTAGTTTCAGTTTTTTTAAAAGTAATCATCGCACCCTGTTTGTGATACGTGCCTGTTTGCATGGGGCGGCAGTTTTTCTCTGGTTTTTTGCGGTGTTGCATGCGGCATTAGCTGACGTAAATGCAATGCTGAATCTAGTGCCTGTTTATGTTGTTATTGGCGCGGCAGTCATGTTTGGCGAAATTTTGACAATGCCACGTATGATCACAATTTTGGTTTCATTTGCAGGCGCGCTGTTGATTGTTCGCCCGGGATTTGCCGAAATCAACATTGGTATGCTGGCAATCTTTGCCGCGGGGCCAGCCTTTGCGTCATCCGAGTTAATCGCAAAAAAACTCAAAGCTGACTATGACGATAATATGATCATCATCACGCTATCAATGTTGATAGCTCTACTTTTGTTCATTCCCGCAATGCTAGTTTGGCAACCAATGACGTTATCACAGTGGTTTGGCGTGTGTTTGATTGGGCTTCTGGCGACCTTGGCACATGTTGCCATAATGCGGTCATTTCGGGGGCCGATGTGGGCGTCGCAATCAGGTAAATTCATTCAATTATTGTTTGTTGCCGCTTTTGGTTTCATCCTTTTTGACGAAATTCCCGCAATGACGACATGGGCAGGGGCGTTTCTTGTGCTGTCGTCAATCAGCTATATAGCCTTTGTCGAAGCACGAAAGCACAAATCATGACCGGTTTTGAAACATTGACGGACGCGCCCTTCCTGTTCTGGACCATGGCGGCATTGTCGGTGCTGATGTTATCAGTTGCCAAATCTGGCTTTGGGGGCGCACTGGCAACGACTTCCGTGCCGATTATGCTGTTTGTGTTACCGCCTAAATTAGCGCTGGCGGCTTTGCTACCGATATTTCTGATAACCGATATTGGCGTTTTGTTTATATGGTACAAATTTTGTAATTGGCGGATTGTCTTAATAATGTGCCTATTCGCCCTGTTGGGGCAGGTGGTTGGCTGGTTATTATTCGACTATTTCACCGACGTGATGCTTACGGCGTTGATCGGTGTTGTGGCAGTTGTTACGGGTATTAAATACTGGATTGATGTTTTCAGGGACGCAACGTTGGCAGTCCTTGCTGACTATGTTGATAAACGCATATGGCAACGCGCCGCCATATGGTGTGGCTTATCTGGCATCTCTAGCTTTGTTTCTCTATCTGGTGGTATTCCGGCACAAATATTCCTATTACCGCACAGGGTTTCCCGTCAGGCATTTGTAGGAACATTCAGTGTCTATTTCATGGTCATTGATCTGCTTAAAGCCCCGCTTTACTTACAACTAGACCTATTTTCTGCCGATAGTTTGCACATATCAGCTATGCTGCTACCAGTGGTGCCGGTGGGCGTTTTTCTGGGGTGGTGGTTGAACAAACGCATGAGTGATCGCATTTTCTATCATATATCGCATGGCATTTTGCTGTTCATGGGCTTGAAATTGCTCGTTGATGCATTCGCTGGCTGACTTTAGACTGGAAAAGGGCGTTTAATGCCAAAAGGATTTGAGGGTAATATGGCCAGATGGCGACATTTCACAGTGGCAGTAGGTTTGGTGCCAGCATTAATTATCTATGTAGGAATGGTGATGGCACTTGCTGACTATATCATCAATATTCATTGGCTTGTTGATCTGGTCTTTTATCTGTTTGCAGGTTTGATCTGGATTCCGGCAGCTGGCAAGGTTGTTGGCTGGCTTGCCAAACATGAAAGTAGCTGATCTGGTGCAGGTTATTAAGGATCATTAATGCGCCAAAAAAACAGAATCATAGATATGTTTTCCGACCTGATTGGTCAGGCCGCGCCACAGGGTACATTACCCCGTTCCGAGCCAACACCAACCATTTCCGAGCATGCTCCCAAAAAGCTGGCTAAAATAGACCGTCCGCATGCCGAAGCCATAAACCTTGCCGTTGATATGATGAAAGAACATGGTCTTAGTGATTGGCGCATAAAGCTGGATCATGCGCGACGTCGGGCTGGCCAATGTGACTATAACAAAAAAGAAATCTCATTATCGCGGCATTATGTTCGCTATGCCGAAATGGATCACATACGTGATACGATTTTACATGAAATTGCGCATGCGCTGGTTGGGCCACATCATGGTCATGATGCTGTATGGCGGCAACAGGCGCGCGCCATCGGATGCACAGCGACCCGGTGCCATACACTGAATTTTTCGCATGCGCGCTGGATGATGCGGTGTCCTAATGGCTGTTTTGAGGTTGAACGCCATCGTCGAAAATCAGGGCTACTATGTGCGACCTGTAAAAGTCCGGTAATTTTTGAATCGGGAAGCTAAAATGTTTGAACCTGACCAAAGCCGCCAACAACGTCTTGGTGCAGCATTAAAACGCTTGGCAAAGCCTGCTTGCCGGATGACTAGTTTTCAATTTTTCACTGAAACTGAAATAAATATCCTTCGGCAGTCCGCTAATCAGCAAGAATTTCGGCAGGCACAAGATACAATCAATTATCAAGGTCGCAAAACATTTCAGGATTTTGATGTCTGTTTTCCAGCACCGCGGCGCGGTGTTTTTGATGATCTTGCGACATGTCTTGAAACATCCCTTTGGATGGCGGGGCAGACTATGTTGCAAAATCCGTTTGCCAAACAATTACGTCTTGAAGATTTTGCCATTCAGCGTTATCCGGCAGGTTCACGGGGTATTGGCATTCATCGGGATGGGCAACGCTATCATCACATCGTGATTATCATTTGCCTTGATGGCAAATCACGGTTGTTTCGTTGCAATGATCGGTCAGGTAACGGTAAACGCGTTGTCGATGATCGTCCTGGGCGATTGGTCTTGCTTTCGGCACCTGGCTTTAGCAACCGAGATGGAGAAGATGCCCGTCCGCTTCATGGCGTTGACAAGGTTACACAAGGGCGTCTGTCTCTTGGCTTCAGGGCTGCACCAGCCATTTAGATATAAAATCAACGAACTTCTTGCTTCAAATCCTTATTCTTGGCACCATAAATGTCTGGAGCGCCCTTCTGCTCCCTCAAAGCAAAGATGGGCGTAGATATATGCGCTTCAGTGGCTGTTCATATGTGATGCAGTTACTTTTCGATTGAGGGAGATATGCCGCATGCAAATTAATATTTCAGGAAAAAATATGGATACTGGGGCGGCCTTTCAGGAACACGCCCATAATGCCCTGAACAATGTAGTAGAAAAATATTTTCAAAATGCTGTCAGTGGCCACATAACGCTGGAAAAAGCTGAATCTGGTTTTACCGTTCGTGCCCGGGTCGCACTGTCCCGCCGTATTGAACTCGAAGCCACGGGTCAGGCTGGTGATGCCCATACGGCGCTGGATGCAGCTATGACGCATGCGGAAAAACGTTTGCGCCGTCATAAAAGGCGACTCAAGAATCATCGTAACGCCGTCACAATCGGCGAAGAAGAAGACGCGATCATGACCGCGCCGATGAAAGTATATGCCTCCAGTGAGCAGGTGAACACGTCTGATGATGCAAAGTCGGATGAAGAGCTTGTCCCCGTTTTTGCAGACATGTCATATGACATTGAAACGCTAAGCGTCGATCAGGCAGTGATGCGGCTGGAATTGAGCGGTGCCAACATGTTGATGTTCCGGAACGCAAATCATCTTGGCCTCAATGTCGTCCATTTTCGTGAAGATGGAACGATTGGCTGGATTGATCCTCGTGGCATGCGCCGCATGGGGGTAGGGGCATAGAGTCCAGCCAGCAGCGGGTTATATCCATCCTATGGTAATGATTTCACCTGCCATAGGCCGCCTGCATGGTTCTGTCCATGTTTGGCATTCATCAAATGTGCTTCAAAATAGCCTAGATTTGGCACATCAAAGGACAAGGCACGATCAGGCGATATATCAAGCATATGCGCAAGCATGGCGCGAATAGTACCAGCATGAGTAATCAGAATTTGTGGTGATAAAAACTCTTGCTGTTCTTGAAGCTGGCACCAATGCGCGACACGCAGACATTGCTGGGCAAAGCTTTCACCCCCAGGCGGGACCCGATCCGCAGTCATATACGACCAGTTATGGCGCGGTTTATCTTTAAGCTCTTTCCAAATATCAGCCACAAGTTGCTCATCCCAGGTGCCAAAACTTTGCTCAACTAAGGCAGGTTCAATTTTTGTCGATTGGGGGTCTAGCTGTGCTTTCAGCAAATCCGCAGTCTGACGGGTACGTTGAAGCGGGCTTATATGCCAGTCCGCACCCTTGGGTAGCGCCTCGATCAAACTTGTCAGATCATGAGGCTGGTTGGTAATTGGTGGATCATGAGGCGGCAGGTGGTCTGATTTCTTTTGCACCATGGCATGCCTGACAAAATAAAAGCGGGTGATAGGTATATCCATCTTGCTAGCATTATCCCGTAAAGCTGATGGTTGATAAGCCATAAAACATAGTCATAAAGCCTATTTCCGCGCCGATTATACTTGCGCCCATAACGTCGCCGCTAAGGCCGGAGATTTGACGTCGTGCCAGATAGCCAATCCCCAGCACCATGATCAAAGCGCCGCAAGTTGCGCCAAGAGCTGGTATTATCGGAAATAGATAAAATAATGGTATTGCCCATAACGTTGTTCCCGTGAACACGACAATAGCGGCAGGCCTGCCAAGTATGGCTCCGAGTTTAGCATGCGGACTGATTGGATAAAAACATAGCTGGTAAATAATCTGTGCACGTGCGGCAGCCAGCGCAATTGCCATGAACAGCACCAGCAACAAACCATCACTAATGATGGTACTAACCGCAAAAAACAGCGTGACACGAAACAGACTGACCACAACAAGGGCAAGTACGCCATAGGAACCGATATGGCTATCATGCATGATCCTACTTTTATCAGCTTCTGTCTGCCCACCTCCAAAACCATCAGCGACATCAGCCATACCATCTTCATGCAATGCACCAGTGGCAAGGGCGATGAAGCCAAGTGCCAGAACAGATGCACCCACAGGGGGCAGAAAATCCCGAATAGGGGGCAATAACAAACAACCAGCCCCCACGCCTATAACTAGGCCAACTAGCGGAAATGCCCATAAAGAGCGCGTGAAATCAGGCGTTTTGTCTGTCTCGAAACGAAACCAGAATACAGGAATACGACTAAGCAGAATAAAGGCTGACGCGCAGTCACCCAACAGCGAAAAGGGCATCAAATCCTGTTTGCTTATGGATTTTTTTTGCGCATCCTTTGCCATTATCCCTCGCTAACGCCGGCCTCGGCAAAAGTTGCCATACCATTATGTGTTGCCAGTGCCGCGCGGACAATCAATGTCGCCAAAGCCCCGCCACTAGCCTCGCCAAGCCGCATGCCCAGATCAATCAGTGGTTGCTTACGCAAGGCAACAGCCAAGCGCAAATGCCCCGGCTCACCCGACATATGCGAGATGACCGTATGATCCAGCGCATCAAGCTTGCCATCGGCGGTCAATGCGGCGGCGGCGGCGGTGCTGATAAATCCATCAAGCATCACGGGTATCGACCGCATTCGTGCCGCCAGCACAGCACCCGCAATGGCGGCCAGTTCGCGGCCACCAAAACCAGCCAGAAGGGCTACCGGATTAGCATCGGTTTCACCTTGTGTTTTAAGCGCTTGCTCAACAATTTTGGCTTTATGCGCAACACCTTCATGATCCAGCCCTGTGCCGGGCCCTACCCAACGCGGGGCATCGCCACCAAAACGTGCCATACAAAGCGCGGCGGCGGCGGTTGTGTTGCCGATGCCCATTTCGCCAACGACGATAAAATCACAATCCTCGGCAATTTGAGCCGCGCCGATATTCATTGCTTCAAGAACTTCAGCTTCGCTCATAGCGGCGCCTTGTGACAGATCATTTGTTGGCCGATCAAGCTCAATATCGGTCACTGTCAATGTCAGATTAGCTTCGGCACATAGTTGGTTTATAGCGGCACCACCGGCGGCAAAATTGGCTACCATCTGCCCAGTGACATCTGCGGGATAAGGCGAAATATTTTGCGCAACAACACCATGATTTCCGGCAAAAACCAGACATTGGCCATTGTTTATTTGGGGTTTTTCTAAACCTTGCCAACCTGCCATCCAAACAGCCACCGTTTCCAACTTGCCCAGCGATCCGGGTGGCTTGGTAAGCTGGTTTTGTCGAGCTAAGGCCTGATTTTTGACCTGACCGTTCGCGGCGGGCAAGTGATTAATGATGTCGATAACATGTGTAACTGAAGTAAAAATCATAGACGTCTCTTATTGGTAAAAGTGATAAATAAAGGTTTGATATCAAGGTTTAAGTTTTGATGTCAGCCCTGCTGTAACAAAATAGACATGATCTGCCAGCGCGGCGACACGCTGATTTAACAATCCGCTTTCATCCCTGAAGCGTCGTGACAATGCATTATCTGGAACAATGCCTAATCCAGTTTCGCTTGCCACACAAATGATAGTGGCTTTGCTGTTTTCCAGACCATCGCAAAGCTTGTCACTTGCAGCCTCAATATCATGATCGCCGATCAGCAGATTCGTCATCCATACGCTCAGGCAATCAACCAGCATGACAGTGTGCGGCTTGTCGTACAGGGCAATTTTGTCAGCCAGATCGATGGGCGCTTCAACAAGTCTCCACGCATCACCACGCCGTTGCTTATGTATGTCGATACGTACCTGCATCTCATCATCAAAGGCTTGCGCCGTCGCAATATAACAAAGCTGGGCATCATGTGATGGGATTGCTTTATAGCTATCTAAGGCAAGATTTTCTGCAATGTGGGATTTGCCAGAACGCGCGCCACCTAAAAAGAAATGAATATCATGTGGCATTTAGACTGAATCCTAATATCTGGCTCGATATGCGACCTAAAACTATCATAGTTTGATAGATCCGATCATCGCATTGCCTTTATAAACTCTGCTCTTGTAATTTGGCCATGATTATCTTGAAAGTTACACTTTAAAGAAAGCGGAAAAGTGTATCTTGAATGTTGTGTCTGATGGCTGTTCAAAACAACAATATCGACCGCATGAAGGATGGTTTTGCAGAAATGGCTAAAAAACAGAAGTTAACAGTCATTTTTGATCGGTAAATATTTGACAGATACACTAAACGGTTATCAAGTTATTTGATTGAGTGAATGCCTGCCAGTTGGTGAGAGTCAATCATGGGTAAAAATGCAACAGTAACCAAAACCACAAAATCAGGAGCTATAAAATCTACTCGTCGGCTTCGTTCTGGGGGACGGGCGGCGAATGCTGTTCGCCGTGGTGATGTGGTTCTCAAACAAAGCCCATGGCGGCTGCCTGTCAATCTGGATCATCCTACCGAACCCCTGTCCGAAGATGGCGTTATGGCTATCCATAATGGGGCTATGCATATCCTCGAAGACATAGGTATCGAATTTCTGAACGAAGAGGCTCAGCAACTATTCAAACAGGCAGGATGCAAAGTTGACGGTACCAATGTAAAGATGGGGCGTGACTGGGTTATGGATATGGTCGCCAAGGCACCGAACGACTTCACAATAACGCCGCGTAATTCGGATCGGGAAATCATCGTTGGGGCAAATCATATCCTTTTTGGCAATGTATCCTCACCGCCAAATTACTATGACATTGATATTGGGCAAAAAGTTCCAGGTACAAGGGAGCAATGCGCCAATTTAATCAAACTGTCCCAATATTTTAATTGTATTCATTTTATCGGTGGCTATCCGGTTGAACCAGTCGATATTCACGCCTCAATTCGACATCTTGATGTGCTTTACGACAAGCTAATGCTGACTGACAAAGTCGTTCATGCCTATGCGCTTGGAAAAGAGCGCATCGAAGATGTCATGGAGATGGTCAAAATTGCTGCGGGGCTTAGTGAAGACGAATTTCAATCTAAACCGCATATGTACACGAATATCAATTCAACATCGCCTCTCAAACACGATCACCCGATGATTGATGGGTCGTTGCGCCTGATCCGGCGGGGGCAGGCGGTCGTGGTCACACCCTTTACTTTGGCGGGCGCGATGGCACCTGTCACCATGACGGGGGCTGTGACCTTGTCAATTGCCGAAGCCTTGTCCGCCATTGCTTTGTTTCAATATGTAAAGCCAGGTTGCCCCTGTGTCATTGGCACATTTACCTCGAATGTGGATATGAAATCGGGGGCACCAGCTTTTGGTACAGCAGAATATATGCGTGCGACCCAGATAACCGGTCAAATGGCACGATATTACGGTATGCCTATGCGTGCGTCTGGCGTTTGTGCGGCGAATGTACCGGACGGACAGTCAATCTGGGAAACCTCAAACTCACTATGGTCGGCAGTACAATCAGGAACCAACATGGTTTACCACGCGGCTGGCTGGCTTGAAGGCGGCCTGATCGCAAGTCCGGAAAAATTCATCATGGATTGTGAAATGCTACAACTCATCCAACGCTATATGGAACCTGATTTACTGGATACAGACACAGATACCATCGCTGTTGATGCTATCAAGGAAGTTGGACCAAGTGGACATTATTTCGGTATCCAGCACACGCAAGATCGCTATCAAACCGCATTTCATGAACCGTTTGTCAGCGATTGGCGTAATTTTGAAGCATGGGAAGCAGCCGGCGCGACCGAAACGCCTGAACGCGCCAACAAACTATTTAAAGACATCATTTCCAATTTTCAGGCACCGCCAATGGCTGAAGACAGGCATGAAGAATTGCTGGCCTTTGTTAACCGACGTAAAGCTGAAGGTGGTGCGCCTACAGACTTTTAAATGATATAATAACAAATAATCAGGAATTGTATTTTACATGAAAACACAAGCAAAAGTTGTTGTCATTGGTGGTGGTGTCGTTGGGGCTTCGGTTCTGTATCATCTGACCAAGCTGGGATGCCGTGACGTTGTTCTGCTAGAACGTTCGGAACTTACGTCTGGTTCCACATGGCACGCGGCGGGCGGCATGCATACGATCAATGGCGATCCAAATGTTGCCAAGCTTCAGCAATATACGATTGAATTATATCAAGAAATCGAACAGCTGTCTGGACAGGATATTACCATGCATATGACTGGTGGTGTCATGCTGGCTGCTACCGAAGAACGTTTTGACTGGCTAAAGGGGGTTTATGCTAAAGGCAAATATCTTGGTATGGATGATCTTGAGATCATCACCCCTAAACGCGCGCATGAACTATTACCGCTGATTGATCCAAGCCAGTTTGTTGGGGCTATGTATGATCCAATTGAAGGACATGTTGACCCTTATGGTGTCACCCATGCCTATGCAAAATCTGCGCGCAAGAATGGTGCTGAATTCTATACCCATACAAAGGTTGAATCGCTGTCACAAGACACGGATGGCACATGGAATGTTATAACTGACAAAGGCGCGATCAAAGCCGAGCATATCGTCAATGCGGCAGGCCTATGGGCACGTGAAGTGGGCCGTATGGTTGGGCTGGAATTACCCGTGCTAGCCATGGAACATATGTATCTGTTGACTGAAGATATGCCAGAAGTTGCCGAAGCAAATGCCAAAACAGGCTCTGAAGTTATTCACGCTGTTGATTTTGATGGTGAAATTTATGTGCGCCAGGAACGTGGCGGTATGCTCATGGGAACTTATGAAAAAGCTTGTGTGCCATGGTCAGAACGCGAAACACCCTGGGAATTTGGGCATCAACTTCTCGAACCTGATATTGACCGGATAGCCCCATCATTGGAAGTGGGCTTTCGGCATTTTCCAGCATTTGAGCGCGCTGGCATAAAACAGATTATCAATGGCCCTTTCACCTTTGCCCCCGATGGTAATCCGCTTGTTGGACCCATAAAAGGCATGACAAATTACTGGGCTGCTTGTGCTGTTATGGCTGGATTTAGTCAGGGTGGTGGTGTTGGGCTGGCACTTGCTAACTGGATTGTAAATGGCGATCCCGATTTTGATGTCTGGGCGATGGATGTTAGCCGTTTCGGTGATTATACGAATATGGCCTATACGAATGCCCGTGTTCGTGAAAATTATTCACGGCGTTTTTCTATCCGTTATCCAAATGAAGAATTGGAAGCAGGCCGTCCTTTGCTTACGACAAGCATATATGACAGGCAAAAAGCTGCTGGTGCCCAGTTTGGTGCCGCCTATGGGTTGGAAGTGCCGTTATGGTACGCACCCGAGGGGGTAAAGGATGAATTTTCATGGCGCCGGTCAACCGATTTTGAATATATCGGTGCCGAGGCAAGGGGGGTTCGTGACTCTGTCGGTCTGGGGGATATATCGGGTTTCGCCAAATATAGTATCACAGGTAAAGCTGCCCATGCGTGGCTGGACAGAATGTTGGCATGTCATGTGCCTGCCGTTGGCCGCATGACTTTGGCACCTATGCTAAAAGACGATGGCAAAATCATTGGTGATTTTTCACTGGCTTGTTTGGCTGACAACGACTTTCTAATAGTTGGGTCGGGTATTGCTGAAAACTATCATATGCGGTGGTTTCTGTCGCATTTGCCTGATGACGGTTCGGTGACGGTTACATCTCATAATCTGGGGCTTGTAGGGCTAACGCTTGCTGGACCAAAAGCGCGTGACGTTCTTCAAGCCTGTACATTTGATGATGTGTCACATGCGGCAATGCCATTCATGGCAGTTCGCAAAATGGATATTGGTATGGTGCCAGCCATTGTTGGCCGGGTCAGCTACACGGGTGACCTAGGCTATGAAATTTGGGTTAAGCCCGAATATTTGGCTACTTTATTTGATCAATTCATGTCGGCTGGTGCGGATCATGACATTAAATTATTTGGTGCACGCGCCTTGAATGCTTTGCGGCTGGAAAAAAATTTTGGCTCATGGGGACGCGAATATAGGCCCATTTATGGGGCTGTCGAAACGGGGCTTGATCGCTTTGTTGCCTATGACAAGGATGCGGACTTCATTGGCAAGGCCGGGGCACTTGCCGAACGTGAATCTGGTGGCAAACTGCGGTTATGCAATTTTGTTGTCGATGCCAAAGATGCCGATGTGATTGGTGATGAACCTATTTCTCATGCAGGCAAAGTCGTTGGTTGGGTAACATCGGGTGGCTTTGCACATGCATCTGGCGTGTCTATGGCACAGGGATATGTCCCAAAAGAGCTTGTCGATGAAAGTGATGGCTGGCAAATCGAACTGCTTAGTGAACAGCTGAACGCACGGCTACAGCGCGAACCTCTGTTTGATGCCAATGCCGGACGAATGCGAAGCTAGATCAGGGCGCCAGCGTCAAGCGCACGGGCAAATATCTGGTTATCAATATTACCGCCTGACGCCACTGCGATAACAGTCTTAGCACCTGCAGGATATTGTCCATCCAGTGCCGCCGCCAATGCCACAGCACCGCCCGGTTCAATAATGATCTTCAGATACTTAAACGCTGTAGCAATGGCCCGTAGTGCCAGTTCGTCGCTGACAACAGCGCCACCTGTCAAATTTTTACGATTGATAGCAAAGGTCATTTCGCCTGGTTGAGGTGTCACAATGGCATCACAGATTGATTTTTTTGATATATCGGCAGTCTGAATAGCCCCGCTTTCCAGCGATCGTTTGGTGTCGTCGTAATTGACAGGTTCCGCAGACCAAATATCAATATCTGGAAAGGCGGATTTCATGGCAATACTTGTTCCGGCAATCAATCCGCCGCCGCCACAACAGCATAATAGGGCATCAGGCGTGATATTCATGGCCACACATTGGGCGGCGATTTCATGACCAACAGTGCCTTGTCCGGCGATAATGCGAACATCTTCATAAGGGCGCACTAACGCGGCGTCATATTTTTTGGTAATGGCCTCGCCAATGTCTTCGCGGCTTTCTGAATAGCGGTCATAATAGACAACTTCAGCGCCAAAGGCGCGTGTACCCTCAACCTTGTTCACGGGAGCGTCTTCGGGCATCACGATGGTTGCTTTGATGCCACGGCTGGCGGCGGCGCGAGCAACGCCCTGCGCATGGTTACCACTTGAATAGGCAACCACATGTTTTACGTTGTCATCAAGCGACCAGATCACATTACTGGCACCACGCAATTTGAATGCGCCGGTATGTTGCAGGCACTCGGCCTTTACCAAAAGCCTTATGCCCAGCAGATTGTTCAAAAGTGGTGATTCCATCAATGGCGTCTGTATCGTATGTGGTGCAATACGAACAGCCGCTTCGGCAATCGTCTGCGCGGTTATTCTTAAAGCCGCATCGGGGGTTTGTTCGATTGCAGATATGTTGTCTGTCATATTGTTCCTCAGGTCACATAAATAAAACTTGATACACCCTAGAAATATTAGCAGTCAGGCGCAAGCAGATAGCCAATCAATCACCTGATGCTGTTTTGGTGCTTGAGTTTGCAGTCATGCGCGCCTATTTTGGTGGCTTGTTAACATAAAGGATAAATAAATGACTAATTCCGCGACATTACCGCAATTTGCTGGATCGTTCACCGCGCTTATCACACCTTTTGCCAATGGCAAAATCGATGAAGCTGCGTTCCGCAAACTTGTGGACTTTCAGATCGAAAGCGGAACCAATGGTCTTGTGCCAGTTGGCACCACAGGCGAGTCGCCCACTTTGTCGCATGAAGAGCATGACCGGGTTGTTGAACTATGCATCGAACAGGCGGCAGGCCGGGTACCTGTTATCGCTGGAGCTGGGTCAAACAGCACTGCCGAGGCCGTGCGTCTGGCCAAGCATGGCGCTGATGCTGGTGCTGATGGGGTGTTAATTGTTAGCCCCTATTACAACAAGCCAACGCAAGAGGGGCTTTACCGTCATTTTACCGCTGTTGCTATGGCGGTTGATGTGCCGGTGATCGTGTATGATATTCCTGGCCGCTCAATCGTGCGGGTCAGCGATGATAATCTTGTACGTATGGCCAAAGATTACAGCAATATCTGTGGCATCAAAGACGCGACCAGCGACGTGGCAAGGCCGACAAAACTACAAACATTGCTTGGCAATGGGTTTGCCCAATTGTCGGGTGAAGATGCGACAACCTTGCCCTTTTTGGCAGCCGGAGGTCATGGGGCTATTTCGGTAACCTCGAACATCGCGCCAAAGCTGGTGTCCCAGATGCATCTCGCATGGCAAGCAGGCGATATTAAAACCGCACAAGCGATCAATGCCCGCCTTATGCCGGTGCATGATGCCATGTTCTGTGAAGCAAGCCCTGGTCCAGTCAAATATGCTGCCGAACTTATGGGTATTTGTTCAGCAGAAACACGTCTCCCACTATGCGAGATTGCCGAAGACAGTAAATCACATGTCAAAGCCGCTTTGCGCAGTGCCGGCTTGATGAATTAGACAGCTATCCAGTTAGGTAAATCAAATGGCCTCTGGGCATATATCAACGGGTCGTATCGCTGAAAATCGAAAAGCACGGCATGAATATGAGATTGAAGACCGTATTGAAGCTGGTTTGATTCTGCTTGGCAGTGAGGTCAAATCGCTTCGTACTGGCCGTGCCAGCATCGCCGAATCATATGCTGGCGAGGATAGCGGGCGGTTGATGCTTTTCAACGCTAATATTCCTATTTATGAACCTGCACGGGTTAATCATGAACCAAAACGTCCTCGAGAATTGCTGGTCAAGGCACGCGAGCGCAATAAACTTTTGGGTTTGATCCGGCGCGAAGGTATGACATTGGTGCCGCTCAGCCTTTATTTTAACGATAAAGGTCTTGCGAAAATTACGGTTGGCCTTGCGAAAGGTCGCAAGAAACAGGATAAACGACAGGCGGCAAAGGATCGTGACTGGGGTCGTGACAAAGCCCGTCTATTGCGCGCTAAAAATTAATTTTATGAATTAATTTCATTTTTTATCATGTTGAAAATATTAAAAAACATGTCATCAGTCAGGCGTTTTGTCTGGGTGTTGTATCGTGAACAATGATACGAACTAATAAGCTGCACATCACGGGTTTTGGCATCCGCAGTCATCATGCTAATTCGGTGGTGGCTGGCATGTGCAAAGGGATAGTCCGCACATCGAAGGTCCGTTGCACGTAGAACCGCATCATGCGCAAGCCGGCCTAGCGCCAAAATCGCGTTGATATTGGGCATTGCCATGATTTCATCGACTAAGAACGGGCGGCAATTATGGGCTTCTGCCGCGGTTGGTTTATTTTGTGGCGGGACGCATCTTACAGCATTTGTAATTCTGACATCGTCAAGCGTCACACCATCACCTGCATGGCCGCCATAATGCCCATGTGCCAAGCCAAACTGGTTTAGCATCTTGAAAAGATAACCACCTGCTGAATCACCGGTAAAAGGACGACCAGTCGCATTTGCCCCTTTCAAACCCGGGGCAAGCCCGACAATCAGTATCCGCGCATCCAAGCTGCCCATCGCATCAACAGGTGCATTATGCCATTCGGGATGCGTTTTGGTATGGGTTTGTAGATATTCTCGCAAGCGCGGACATAATGCACAATGTGCAGGCGGCGGTGTAAAAGGTGAACCCTTAGGCGTCATTGGTAGCTTTTACAGGTGATTTTGAAGACGATTTAGACCCGTTTTTTGAAATATCTGATGCAATATCGGCCATGTCGATATAAACATCAGCCATACGGCGCAACTGATCGGCAACCATAGGCGGCGAGGTCTTATTTGTTGAAACAACCGTTGTCCGAACGCCAAGTGCCTGAACATCTTCAAGTAAGCGGCAAAAATCACCATCGCCAGAAAATAAAATCGCATGATCTATATGCGGCGCCAGTTTCAGCATATCCAGCGCCAACTCCATGTCCATGTTCCCTTTCAGGCGGCGTTTTCCGGTTTCCTCATCTATAAATTCACGTGTTAATTTGCTCACCACCGCATAGCCATTATAATCTAGCCAATCGACCAGCGGCCGAAGTGAAGAAAATTCCTGATCTTCTGGGATTGCAGTATAATAATAGGCGCGGATAAGATTGGTTTCTTTGGCAAAATAGGCGCGCATACGGGCAAAATCTATGTCCAGATTAAGCCCTTTGGCGGCGGCGTAAAAGTTAGATCCATCAATAAATAATGCTGTTTTATCCATCTGTAAAAAATCCTTAAATAAATAATAGATAACAATAAAAGCTGTTTGTAATTTTATGCTAATAATAAATGCATAAAGGCGGTCTTTTTTCTAAAAAAATAAAGCGACTTATATATTCAAGATGCCTATAACATCGTCAGCCCATGCCTAAACACTCAGCAGACACAATTTGCATTCATCGGCATTTAGCTTTTTGGGGATTAACATGCAGACAACAGATATATATCTGGGTATTGGGGCCAACCTAACACCTGATGGCTTTGATAGCCCGCAAGCTGGCTGTGAAGCTGCGCTTGACGCCTTGTCAGCTAAAGACATTGACGTGCAGAAGATTTCACGTTGGTTTGAATCAGCCCCGGTACCCATTTCCGATCAGCCTTGGTTTAAAAATGCAGTTGTTCATGCCACCACAACACTGAATGCTGCTGATACGCTGGCCGCTTTACATGAGGTTGAGACGCATTTTGGCCGGCAAAGGCGTATCCGTAATGAAGCACGTGTTCTGGATATAGACCTTCTGGATTTTGGCGGTATGCACAGTGACAATATGTCTTTGCAATTACCTCATCCCCGCATGCATCAACGCGCATTTGTCCTGCTTCCCCTTATGGATCTGGTACCCGACTGGGTACATCCGGTGACTGGCAAAACCATCCAGTCATTGATTGATGCTTTGCCTGATGGACAGATAATTAGACCTGTATAAGGCTGATCCTCTCAACAAGGGCTTGCGGCATTTTTTTAATTCCTGTAAACAACCGACAATCATTAATTTATTGGGCTGGCTATAGCCGCCAATCGTGGAGATCTGAATGGCACGTGTCACCGTTGAAGATTGCATTGAAAAGATACCAAACCGTTTTGAGCTAGTCTTAACAGCTGGCCAGCGCGCGCGCGGCATTTTGAAAGGCGACATTCCAACCATTGATCGGGATAATGATAAAAATCCTGTGATCGCACTTCGTGAAATCGCTGATGAAACTGTCGATCTTGATGTGTTGTCAGAAGGTTTGATTAAAAAACTTCAACGCCTTTCTGTTCGTGAAGAACAGGAAACACACGATGATGCTGCAATCGCTGCTGAAGTTGACCTGTCCGAAATGGTTGGCGATTATAGTGACGACGAGGCTCAGGAAAGCGGCATGCAAATCGGTAGCAGCGAAGAACTGGAAGAAACTGGTTTTGAAGATGTTGACCTTACCGAATTGCAGGGCGAGGATTAAACAAGCCAGCATCATTCAAACAGCCCACAAGGATGCTGGTATTTTGAGTATCGGCGGGGTTTTGGATGATTGAAACGGCAGATCGCATAAAAGACACTATGTCACGCTTCGGCACCTTGGCCGATGCCTCTGTATTGTCTCGTGCATTTGAGTTTGGCAAGAATGCCCATGAAGGCCAGTTTCGCGCCTCAGGCGAACCCTATTACACACATCCGGTAGCTGTCGCCAACATGCTGGCTGGCATGGGTCTTGATCTTGATACCGTCATAACGGCGCTTTTGCATGATACAGTCGAAGATTGCGATGTTTCGCTAGCGACTATTGAAGAGACTTTTGGCGGCAGTGTTGCCCAGCTTGTCGATGGCGTAACCAAACTAAGCCGAATTGGTGTGCAAAATCAGCAAAGCACAGCTCAGGCTGAAAATTTTCGAAAATTACTTCTTGCGATGAGCGAAGATGTTCGCGTCTTGCTGGTTAAACTTGCTGACCGTACGCATAATATGCGCACATTATCTTTTATTCCCAAGGAAGAAAAGCGCACGCGCATTGCACGTGAGACAATGGAAATCTATGTCCCGCTTGCTGAACGCATTGGAGTAACGAACATCCAGAACGAACTTGAAGATTACGCTTTTGGTGTTTTGAATCCGGAAATGCAGCAGACCATTAAAAACCGTCTTGAGTTTTTGGTAACCGAGACCGAACTTATTATTCCGACAATCAGTGTTGAACTCCAGCATGTTGTCGAGCGTCATGAGATCGAATGCAGCGTTACCGGACGTATCAAAACACCGTATTCCATCTGGCGTAAAATGCAGCATAAAAAGGTCACGATGGATCAGCTGGCTGATATCATGGCATTCCGTGTTTTGGTGCCTGACCTTGAAAGTTGTTATCGGACACTTGGCGCCGTACATGGTGCCTATCCAACAGTCATGGGGCGTTTCAAGGATTATATTTCAACACCGAAACGAAATGGGTATCAGTCGCTTCATACAGGGGTGATTGGGCCGGAAAATCACAAAATTGAAATTCAGGTGCGCACCCCATCAATGCATGAATATGCTGAAAATGGTGTTGCTGCTCATTGGAGTTATAAAAGTAAAGAAGATGTTGATAACTTTAAGAAAATTAAATGGATAAATGAACTTGTTTCTATTTTGGATGAAGAAGCAGGTGCAGATGAATTTCTCGAACATACGAAAATGGATTTATACCGCGATCAGGTGTTTTGTTTCACACCTCGTGGTGATCTCATTGCTTTGCCGCGTGGGGCAACGGCTGTTGATTTTGCTTTTGCTGTACATACAAATATCGGCATTACATGCAATGGCGTCAGCATAAACGGCAAGATACGCCAACTGGCCACCGAGCTTGAAAATGGTGACCAAGTTGACATCCATACAGATGAAAATGCGCGTCCGCGTGCCGAATGGGAAGCCTTTGTCAAAACGGGGCGGGCTAAGTCTGGCATAAGACGCTTTTTGCGGGCTGAACGTGTTGTCGAGTTCAGCCGTGTTGGCAAAGCAATGTTACAAAAAGTGTTTCGTGAGAATGGCAAACCGTTTCGCCAATCATCAATTGAAAATTATTTGACCGCGCTTGATGTCACCAAAATCGAAGAATTATTTGCTCAGGTGGGTGAAGGGCGCATTCTGGCCTTGCGTATTTTTGAGACTGTACATCCAGATGCTGCAGTTGCTGTTAAAAGCAAAAGCAGTAGTAAAAATTCTAAAACAGCCAAGAAAGAGACCGTTGCTCTTAAAATAAAAGGTGATAATTCGGGAACGGCAATCATTATGGGGCGCTGTTGCCATCCCTTGCCAGGTGATGACGTTGTTGGAATTTTTACTACAGGTAAAGGCGTTACCGTTCATATGATCGGCTGTGATACCTTGTCCAAATTTAATGATACACCTGAATTATGGATTGATGTTGAATGGGAACGTGAAGGGCCAAAGCGTGTATCAGGGCGATTGAAAACAGTTCTGTCCAACGTACCAGGCAGTTTGGCGGCACTGACAACTGTCATAGGCCAGCAAGGCGGGAATATTTCCAACATTCACCTGATCGACCGTACCCCTGATTTCTTTAGCTTCCAGTTGGAACTTGACGTAAAAAATGTTGAACATTTAAGGTCTATAATAGGTGTTTTACAGTCCAACAAACATATTGAGAGTGTGGAGCGGGACATTAATGGTTAATATAACGGCTCTATCTTATGCGCCACGGGTTGTTAACGCTGGGTTTTGCTATGTTTAGACGCCGGAACCCTATGACCACATTGTCAAAGTTACGTGGCATCATGTGGCCAGAACGTGGGTTCCGCCGTTTGTTTTCCTATTTGATGCAACGCGTGTTGCGAACGCCTGGCAGCACCTCGTCAATCGCGGTCAGCCTGTCTTTTGGCGTGGCTATATCTTTTACACCATTCATTGGCTTTCATTTGATTCTGGCGGCAGTTTTGACGTCATTAGCAAGAGGTAACGTTCTGGTTTCGGCTATTGGAACGTTTATTGGCAATCCATGGACTTTCCCGGTAATCTGGTACGCTGATTATGAGCTTGGTGTCGTCATTTTGCGCGGTTTGGGGTTTGATATCAGCCGCCAGTCGCTATCATTAGGTCAGTTTTCGTCACATCCGACTGATCTCTTGCTTCCTTTGGTGCTTGGTGGCTTTGTTCTGGGAGCAATTAGCTGGTTCACAACTTTTGGCCTGGCGTATTGGACGATTGACGTGTGGCGTCAACATAGGGCAAAACGCTTGATGGAAGCTAAATTGCGCCGGTCTCAGTCAGATACTTCGGATACAACGCGTGATGCGTCCTCGCACGCTGATCAGAAAACCGATCAGGACAAATAATCAATCTGGTTTGGGCTTGGTAGAATCAAAGGAATTTTAATGGCTGAAACATCACCTGTATCTTCGCTATCCAGACTAAGGCTTGGCGTTAATATCGACCATGTTGCGACCCTACGCAATGCCCGTGGTGGTATTCATCCGAATCCGGTTGATGCCGCGTTATTGGCGCAGAAAGCAGGTGCAGACGGAATTACCGCACATCTTCGCGAAGATAGACGGCATATACGCGATGATGACATTCGTGCGATTAAAGACGCAATTTTGGTACCGTTGAATTTTGAAATGGCGGCCAATTCGGAAATGATTGATATGGCTTTGACAGTCAGGCCAAACGCAGCCTGTATTGTGCCTGAACGCCGTGAAGAGGTGACAACTGAAGGCGGCTTGGCTGTGGCTGGGAACGAAGATCGCCTAGGAACATTGCTAAAGCCTCTCAAAGACGCAGGCATTCGTTTGTCCCTATTTATCGAAGCCAACGAAGCGGAAATAGACGCAGCGCGCGCTATCGGTGCTGATATTGTTGAACTGCATACGGGGCGCTATTGCCATGATGAAGCCAACCGCGCCATGGAATGTGCCCGTATTCGTTCGGCCGCAACCTATGCTGTCAATCAGGGGATTGAATGCCATGCAGGCCATGGTCTGACGTTTGACACAGTAGCGGCTATTGCGGCCATACCCGAAATGGAAGAATTGAATATTGGACATTTTCTGATTGGTGAAAGCATCTTCCTTGGGCTTCCCGAAGCCATCCGCCATATGCGCAGTCTGATGGATGACGCACGCACAGGTTTGTCAGTATGATCTTGGGTATCGGCACTGATCTGGTTGATAGTCGCCGGATTGCAAATAGCCTTGATCGTTTTGGGACACGTTTTGAAACCCGAATTTTCACTGAAAAAGAGATTGAAATAGCGCGGAACAGACCTGATCCGGCCACTTTTTATGCCAAACGGTTTGCGGTAAAAGAAGCTGTTTACAAAGCGTTAAGTGGCGCGATGGGCGCGGGGCTTGGCTGGCGCGAGGCCGAAACCCTGAATGACACTAACGGCGCGCCTAAATTATATCTTTCTGGCGCATGCAAAACGGCGCTTGAGCGCTTAACTCCGGAAGGCTATAAGGCCTCAGTACATATTTCTCTGACCGACGAACTGCCCTATGCACAGGCATTTGTTATCGTCAGTGCAACACCTATAAATACGGGAACATAAAATGGCTAAGTCAAAAGAAAGCAAAGGCGAGCTTTTTAAAACGATCATAATTGCTGGCGCTATCGCACTTGGTTTTAGATCCTTTCTTTTTGAACCATTTAACATTCCTTCAGGGTCAATGGTGCCAACCTTGCTAGTTGGTGATTATCTTTTCGTATCTAAATATTCCTATGGCTATTCGCGCTATTCTTTCCCTTTTGGGATTCTGCCTTTTGAGGGACGTATCGCCGAAGACACGCCAGAGCGCGGTGATGTTGTTGTGTTTCGCCAGCCGACTGATGTTTCGATAGCCTTTATCAAGCGTGTTGTTGGTTTGCCAGGTGATCGTGTTCAGGTCAAAGACGGAATCCTGCATATCAATGGTGTACAGGTCAAACGCACCTATCTTGGTAAGTCAACTGCGCGCAGTGCCACATCTGTGGTTGATTTCAAGGTCTATGAAGAATCATTCCCGAATGGCACAAAACATTTCATTCAGGAACGTTCTGATAATGACAGCCTTGACAACACGGTTGAATTTACCGTTCTTGCGGATCATTATTTCATGATGGGCGATAACCGTGACAACTCGCGTGACAGTCGGACATCTTCGGTTGGAATGGTACCCGCCGAAAACCTCATTGGTAAGGCGCAAATCCTGTTTTACAGCCATGATAGTAGCGCCCGTATCTGGGAATTTTGGAAATGGCCATTTGCTATTCGCTATGGCCGACTTGGTGATACAATCATTTGATGAACTCTGTTGATCTGAAACCACTTGCCGATAGGCTAGACCATAAATTTACCGATCAATCAATGCTTGTCCGCGCGTTAACGCATGCCAGTTTTGCGGGGCCAGTAAAAAGTAACGAACGGCTTGAATTTCTGGGTGACCGTGTCTTGGGTCTGGTTCTGGCTGATTTTTTCTTTACCCATTGCCCTGATGAGAATGAAGGCAAATTATCGTTGCGGCTTCATGCGTATGCCCGTCAGTCAAAGCTTGTCGAAGTTGGTTTGAAACTTGATCTTGCCAGTTTTATTTCGGTGCAAAATGGTATGGCGCTTGCCGAGAATGAGTCGGTTCTTGCTGATGCGGTAGAAAGTCTGATCGCGGCGCATTATCTTGATGGTGGTTTTGAGGTGGCGCGTGCCTTTATAATTGAATATTGGGCACTTGATACAGCCGAACCGGCAGGCATTGACAAGGATGCCAAATCAAGTTTGCAGGAATTGGTCATGAAACAAGGGCTTGCCTTGCCAACTTATGTGCTGGTTTCAAAATCTGGGCCAGATCATGCGCCTGAAATGACATATGAAGTATCTGTTGACGGTTATAAAACAGCCGTTGCCAGTGCTTCCAACCGTAAAGTGGCTGAACAAAAAGCCGCTGCGCTTATGATTGCGCATATGACCAAGAAAGAGATCAAATGATGGCCGATGAAGCGACGACCAAAGCAGGCTTTGTAGCTCTTATCGGTGCGCCGAATGCGGGTAAATCAACATTGATGAATGCTATGGTCGGTCAAAAGGTGTCAATCGTAACGCCAAAGGTGCAGACCACCCGTAGCCGTATCCGTGGTATTGCTATGCAGGACACAGCGCAGATTATCTTTGTTGATACACCTGGCATTTTTACACCAAAGCGGCGGCTTGATCGGGCGATGGTACAGGCCGCATGGCAAGGCGCCGAAGATGGTGATGTGCTGTTGATGTTGCATGATTGCGCCCGCCGGGTCATTGACCAGGACACGCTCAACATTATCGAGAAGCTAAAAAAATCTGGCCGTAAGGCATCGTTGGTTCTGAACAAGATTGACCTTCCTCCCCAAGAACGCTTGCTTGAGCGCGCTGACGAGATGTCCAAGCTTTATGATTTTGAGCGTATTTTCATGGTTTCTGCGGAAACGGGAAATGGCATTGATGATCTAAAATCATGGCTGGCAGGTCGTATGCCTGCCAGCCCCTATCTGTTTGACCCTGATGATCTGTCCGATATGCCCTTGCGGCTTCTGGCGGCTGAAATCATGCGCGAAAAGCTGTTTTTGAATTTGCATCAGGAATTGCCTTATCAATTGACGGTGGAAACCGAAAGCTGGGAAGAACGCGAAGATGGAAGCGCCGAGGTGCATTTATCAATTTACGTCGCGCGCGAAGGTCATCGCGGCATTATTCTTGGCAAACAGGGACAAACGATAAAGCGTATTGGCTCTGCCGCGCGGCGTGATCTTGAAGACGCGCTTGAAAGACGCGTCCATGTGTTTTCACATGTGAAATATCGAAAAGACTGGATGGATGATTCGGCACGCTATTCTTTGTGGGATTTGGATTACAATGCCTGAATGGGTTGCCGATGCTGTCATTATTTCAGTAAAGCCACATGGTGAGGGCAGTGCTGTCGTTATTGTGCTGACAGCCGAAAATGGTCGCCATGCTGGTCTTGTTCGTGGTGGTACGTCATCAAAAATGCGCGGAATATTACAGCCTGGCAATCGTGTGCGGGTCAATTGGCGTGCGCGGCTTGTTGACCAGCTTGGACAGATGCAGATTGAATTAATTCATGCTATTCCGGCTTTGATGCTTGATGATGCCTTGCGGCTTGCGGGCATTGCGTCGGCTTGTGCTTTGCTTGATGGGACTTTGCCTGAACGCGAGGCGCAGCATGCCTTATATGATGGTACGAATGCCTTGTTTGATCTGATGTGTCTGGACGATCCGGATAATCGCTGGATCGAAGGTTATGTCCGGTGGGAACTTGGTCTGTTGAATGCGGCAGGCTACCAGCTTGATTTAACGCGGTGTGCGGCCAGTGGTGCACATGACAAACTTGCCTATGTAAGTCCAAAATCGGGATGTGCTATCGCTTTGGATCAGGCTGGTGATTACGCCCAAAGGATGCTGACATTGCCGGTCTTTCTGGGCGGGATTACAAATGTTGCATCCGACCATGTCTCAGGTCTGAATTTAACAGGACATTTTCTTGAGAAACGTGTCTTTGCGGCGCATAATCAGAATTTGCCAATCCAGCGGAGACGGCTAGCCGATATGGTTCTAAACCGTTATAACCAGATCGCTCATACAGAACAAACGCAATGACTATAATCAAACGTAACAAGGCACATCATGGCGAATGATACATTTACCAATCCTGGCGAGCATATTGACCAGACCAGCTTTTCTGATGCCTTAAGCGAACGCTATCTGGCTTATGCCTTATCCACGATTACGTCTCGGTCTTTGCCTGATGTACGTGATGGACTAAAGCCAGTGCATCGGCGTCTGCTTTTTGCTATGCGCCAGCTAAAGCTTGATCCGGGGCAGGGATTCAAAAAATCCGCCCGTGTCGTTGGTGATGTGATGGGTAAATTCCACCCCCATGGTGACGCAGCTATCTATGACGCAATGGTGCGCTTGGCTCAGGAGTTTGCCATGCGATACCGGCTTGTTGATGGGCAAGGTAATTTTGGTAATATCGACGGTGATAACGCAGCTGCCATGCGTTATACCGAAGCGCGCATGACCGAAGTTGCCAGGCTTTTACTTGATGGTATCGACGAAGATTCGGTTGATTTTCGCCCAACCTATGATGGCGAGTCTGAAGAACCTGTTTTACTGCCTGCGGGTTTTCCAAACCTTCTTGCCAATGGCGCTCAGGGAATTGCTGTTGGGATGGCGACATCGATCCCGCCGCATAATGTCATTGAACTAGCTGATGCGTCACTTCATCTGATTAAACATCCTAACGCCTCTATTGATACTTTGATGCAATTTGTCAAAGGACCCGATTTTCCTACAGGTGGTTTGCTGGTTGAACCAGCTGACTCAATCCGTGATGCTTATGCAACTGGACGGGGAGGGTTTCGCGTACGGGCGCGCTGGGAAATCGAAAAAGAAAAGGGCGGCGGCTGGCAGATTGTTGTTACCGAAATTCCGTACCAAGTTCAAAAATCACGTCTTATCGAACGTCTTGCAGAAATGCTCAATGCAAAGAAACTTTCTGTTCTAGCAGACATCCGTGATGAGTCTGCCGAAGATTTGCGTATTGTGCTGGAACCAAAATCACGCCGACTTGAGCCAGAAATTGTGATGGAAAGCCTGTTCAAGCTATCTGACCTTGAAACCCGTGTTCCGTTGAATCTGAATGTGCTTGATGCAACAGGTCGTCCTAGCGTCATGGATTTGCGTGGGGCTTTGAATGCATGGCTGGCGCATCGTCAGGTTGTCTTGCAACGTCGCGCCCATTTCCGCCTTGGCAAGATTGCGCATCGCCTTGAGGTGCTTGAAGGCTATTTAATTGTCTATTTAAATCTTGACGAGGTCATCGCGATCATCCGTGAGTCTGAACATCCTCGCGATGCCCTGATTGCGCGGTTTGACCTGACCGAAATACAGGCCAATGCGATACTTGATATGCGCTTGCGCTCTTTGCGGCGGCTAGAAGAAATGGCATTGCGCACTGAACGGGATAATCTGGTTGCCGAACAGGCTGATCTACAAAGCCTGCTGGCGGATGAAGATCAGCAATGGAAAAAAATATCTACTGAAATCAGGGAAATGAAAGATATTTTTGCCAAGCAGGACAACCGTCGGACAACATTGGCTGACGTGCCTGAGATTGATTATGATCCGACTGAAATTTTGGTCGAACGTGAACCAATCACCATCATCTGCTCGGCTAAAGGGTGGTTACGCGCTATGAAAGGCCATCAGGAACTTGATAGCGAATTCAAATTTAAAGAAGGTGACGGGCCTGGATTGGTTCTGCATGCCGAAACCACCGACAAAATTTTGCTTTTTGCCGATAATGGTCGCTTTTACACATTGGCTGGTGATCGTTTGCCACGGGGGCGCGGCTTCGGTGAACCCATAAGCCTGTTGACTGACTTGCCGGCCGATATAGAAATCATCACATTGCTACGTGGTGTACCTGGCAAAATGCTTGTAGCCGCCAGCACGGGTCATGGTTTGATTGTTGATACACAATCAGCTATCGCACAAACACGAAGCGGTAAACAGATATTGAATCTGCCTGGTGATGCGCGCGCTGTTGCATGTTGTATGGTGGATGGCGATATGGTTGCGTCGGTTGGTGTGAACCGCAAATTGCTGACATTCCCGATCAGCGAATTGCCCGAAATGACACGTGGGCGTGGTGTCATTCTTCAACGTTTCAAAGATGGTGGTCTTGCGGATGTAACTGTTTATCACAGTGACAAAGGCTTGAGTTGGCAAGCAGGTGGCGGACGCACCCGTACCGAAACGGATATGAGCAACTGGATTGCCAAAAGGGCAGGTGCTGGTAAATTGCCACCAACTGGATTTCCACGTCCGGCAAAATTTACCTAAGATAAATTTTTCAAGATAAATGTCAGTCTTTGAATTTACGACTTGTTCGGCGATACATAACTGCGCCACTGGCCGTCAATGAAAACACTGGCTGGTTGAAAGCGGGCTTTATAGTACATCTTGCTGCTATCTTCGACATAATAGCCAAGATAAAGCCATGGCAATCCAAGCTCCTTGGCAAAATTAATCATGTCCATAATCATATAGGTGCCAAGTGATCTCTTTGTTTCGGCAGGATCAAAAAAGCTGTAAACGGCGCTTAATCCGTCATTTTGAACATCAGTCAGCACCGTTCCGATCAATTTCCCTTCAGCGTTGATATAATTCAATAACACTGACTCTATAGGACTGTTCTCGATCATGCTGACAAACTCATCATGATTCATTGATGCCATTTGGCCATCACTATGGCGGGTGCCAATATAGCTTTTGAAAAGGTTGAAATGTTCTGCTGTTGGCGAGATTGGCGCAACATGACGCTTCAAATCTTTATTCATGCGCCAGATTCGAGACAGATTGCGTTTCATTTTGAAATTGGCTGTATCGACACGCCACGGAACACAGGCATTACAACCAGGGCAGGCGGGCTTGTAAACCCAGTTTTCGACACGTCGAAAACCGGCACGTGCCATTTGATCGTGCAAAGCCGGATTCTGGCTAATATCGACTGCAACGCGCTGTTCGGTGCGTCCGGCAATATAGGGGCATTCGCTTCGCATGCTCAAACGAACAGCAAGTGGGGGTTGTTTATGAAGACGCTTATCCTGATCCATAATATAATGTGCCAATTAATATCGGCAAAGATCAAGTAACATATGGTGGTTTAGCGCATTAACCGACAAAATGCCCTTTATTGAACGCTAGCTGTTATCAGCGTCATCAAGCTGGCGAACTGTAAAGTTTGCCTGACGTAAATCATCTATGATCTCCTTTACATGCTCGGTGCCACGTGTTTCGATAACCGCATCAATTTTTGCAAGTTTGGCAGGAACATCAAAAAACAGCCGTTGATGATAAATTTCGATGATATTGCCACCACACCGTCCGATGGATGCGGTAATTGCCGCCAGCATCCCCGGCTCGTCCGAAATATCGATACGCAAACGCGCTACGCGGCCATCGCTGGCCATATTTCGGTTTAGAATTGACGCCAATAAACGTGGGTCGATATTGCCACCACAAATCACAACGCCGACTTTCTTGCCAGCAAACATCTCTGGATAGGCGTATAGCGCCGCAATGCCAGCAGCACCTGCACCTTCTGATACAACGCGTTGTTGTTCAATCAGCGCACCAACAGCCCATTCAAGTTGTTGTTCGTTTACCAACAGAATATCGTCAACATTCTTTTCGATAACGGGCAAGGTTACGCCCCCGGGTTTTTTGACTGCAATACCTTCGGCAAGCGTTTCGCCGCCACAAACAATATCCTGTCCAGCTACCGCCAGCTTCATTGATGGATAAGCTTCGGTCTGAACACCATAGATTTTAATATCTGGGCGCATATCACGCGCTATTATCGAAATGCCGCCCATTAGGCCCCCGCCGCCAATCGGCACCACCAGCATATCCAGATCAGGATGGTCTTCCAGCATTTCGAGCCCGACAGTGCCTTGACCTTGCATGACCTTGGTATTGTCATAAGGGTGAATAAGGGTCAAGCCACGTTCTTCAATCAGCTTTTGTACCGTATTTTCACATTCATTTAGGTTGCGGCCTTCCAACACCACTTCGGCGCCATAGCTTCGCGTGCGCGTAACCTTGGCAAAGGGGGTTTGTGACGGCATCACAATAACGGCTGGAATCCCCATCCTTTCGGCGTGATACGCAACCGCTTGGGCGTGATTGCCTGCCGACATGGCTATAACGCCTTTTTCGCGTTGAGCCTTATCAAGGCTAACCATCGCAACATAAGCACCGCGTGCCTTGAATGATGACGTATATTGCTGGCATTCGAGTTTTACAAAAACCTCACATCCCAGTTGGCGTGATAACAATGGTGATTCTACCATTGGCGTGCGGATTAC
>Ga0233432_10000689_pt1 | contig 32292 bp, 25 predicted proteins | sample SI_122_August201_6_FD_179870 | JGI IMG/M metagenome (GOLD analysis project Ga0233432, IMG submission 179870) | Seawater microbial communities from Saanich Inlet, British Columbia, Canada - SI_122_August2016_10_MG | ecosystem: Environmental > Aquatic > Marine > Inlet | place: Canada: British... | reverse complement strand
CCCCGAATGGTCTAACCGTGTCACGCTACCACAACACTTTGCGAATGATGGATACTACACCGCATCAACTGGAAAGATTTATCATGGTTTCAGACGAAACGCCAAAAAACAGCCACGGAAAGGGCAAGCGGGGCAGCCCATTCAGACCGAATTTGAAGTAACTGGTAAATTTGGTGGCGTCGGAACCAAACCACCAAAAAAGCTGATTCCTGAGACCCCTATGGGAAATCACCCACTCATGGACTGGGGCGTGTGGCCGCTGGATAATGACGACACGCAAAAGGGAGATTATCAAGTCGCTTCCTGGACTGTCGAACAAATTCAGAATGTACCCAAAGACCGACCATTCTTTTTGGCCGCAGGATTTTTCCTCCCGCACGTGCCGTGTTATGCCACCCAGAAATGGTTTGATCTCTACCCAGATGATGATTCGGTCTTGCCACCAATCCTTAAAGATGATCGTGCCGACACTCCACGATTTTCTTGGTACATCCACTGGTCCCTACCAGAACCTCGACTTAAGTGGGTCCGGGAAAATAATGAGTGGAGGAATCTTGTGCGATCATATCTTGCGTGTACAAGTTTTGTTGATGCACAAATTGGTCGTATTGTCTCTGCAGTTGAGCAGAGCGACTTCGCAGACAACACCATCATTGTTGTGTGGGGAGATCACGGATGGCATCTTGGTGAAAAAGATATCACAGGTAAAAATACATTGTGGGATCGTGGCACAAAGGTGCCTCTTGTTTTTGCTGGGCCAGGTGTCACACCACAGCAAACATGTGGTCAACCAGTCGAACTGCTTGACATCTACCCAACACTTATTGATTTAGCTGGTGTTCCACCCCGTTCTGACCTGGAAGGAATTAGCCTTGTGCCACAATTGAAGAATGCGGCAACCACCCGTACTCGTCCTGCGATCACCAGTCACAACCAGGGAAACCATGGTATCCGAAGCGAACGCTGGAGATACATTCACTATGCCGATGGCAGTGAAGAACTCTATGACATGCATGCCGATCCAAATGAATGGAAAAACCTTGCCCATCTCCCAAAGCATGCATCGGTCATTGAACAACACCGCAAGTGGCTACCAACCATTGACCGAGAGCTCGTTCCCGACAGTGCCGCACGAGTCCTTACATATGACAAGGAAACAGATACCGCAGTCTGGGAAGGTACCACTATCAAGCGATCAGACCCGATTCCGGATTAAGCACTGCGTATCTTGAGTACATTTAAAACAATTAGTCTGAATCTGCTTCGAGTGCTTGCAGCAGTCGCTTGACCATCGCCAGATCAATACCAGACGGCTGTTGGATCAAAAGCCACCGTGCATCTCGTTTTGCAATTTCACTTTCATTGAGCTGGCGGGCTGTCAGCATTCGTAAGAAATGGCTGCGAGCTGAATCTGGACGAAGGGCCAGCATGGCATCTAAGTATCGAAGCATTGATTGGGCATCTTTTTCCTGTATTGCAATTGTCAGCAGGTTGTTGAGCATCCGTGACAATATTTCACGTGATGTAGAGGTTTCAAGATGACTGTCGTTGAGTGATTCTCCTGTTTGTTCCAAAAGTCTCTCAACAAGATTCTCACGAGTAAGTCTCTTCCCTCGCTCAAAAACATCAATCCACTCTGAATCACCATCAGTTGTGTCAAATCGGACCAAAAAGTGACCAGGAAAACCGATGCCGTATATTTCGACACCGAGACTCTTAGCGAGTTCCATATAAACGACTGCTAGCGTGATAGGTATACCTTCCCTATCATCGAGGACCTCATTTACATAGCTATTCGATCGATTGTAATAATCTCCATGGCTTCCATGAAAACCTAGTTCGGAAAAGAAAACCTGATCCAACATTCCCAGCCGATCAGAATCACTCGCATCAACTGGCAACCGTGTCTTGATTGAAGCTGACAACCTCCGAAGATCAGCAAGAGAGGCTTCGCAATCAAGTTCCTGATTATCAAGCCTGGCAATCTGTAACGCTGCTCTAAACGTGTCTATCTTTTCATCATCAACGGCTACTTCGTCAGAAAGCTTCTCTATCGTTTGATGATGATGAACCTCAGCGGCCAACACCCGCAACTGATCAGACTGCCGCAACAATGAATCAGACTTTAATTCAAGAGCAGCTACTGCAGTCGATCCGACCCCTGCTAACAACTCAACCAGTGTTGCGTTACTTGGATCGATCTCCTGGAATCCTGCCGTTGCTTTCTCAATCTGTGTCCACACTGCGTCTGCTGGCTGAAAGCGTGGCACCTCATGGCCAAAAGAAAACCGACGGAATGCCGCTTCGGTTCCACGGAATGAAACAAACCCGGGTCTGCCACCGCGCAAGTTCTGATCAGATGACACAACAACTTCAAGATCATTGACATAGCAGCGAATGCCGTCTTTTTCAACACGGATACGAAGATGATTCCAATCACCCTTACGGTATTCGGGCACGTCAATATCTTCAATCACATTCCAAGTGAATACTGTCGGCCCATCAAACCGCGTAAATCGTAACTGACCATTGCTGGGGTAGAAACCGTAATGCTTATCTTCTCCATCTGCTTCAAATACAAGGCCAGCAGCGCCTGACTCATTGTCTAATTTGACTTGCACACCAACCTCATACGGCACGCTCGGCAATGAGCCTTTTGCTAAACAGAGGCTTCGTCCACCAAAACCTTTTCCTTTTCCCGTGACCGTTATTCGACCAGCCCGTTGACGCCAGAGACCACCACCAACAGTCAACCATTCGGTCGAGTCAAGTTGACCGATAGTAAGCCATCGATCGAGTAACACTGGATTTGGGTTTTCCAACAATTCATCAACACGGTCAGCCACGACTGCAAATCCGAGATTGCGAGTCACCTGTGACTTCAATGTCAAAATACCGTGGACCTCCCCACTTCGATCGAGTAATGGTCCTCCACTGTTCCCTGACTCAATTGGGATCGCTAGTTGAATCATCTTTATGCCATCAATAGTACGTCTCCCTGAAACACGACCGACGACAACACTCCGCTCGAGCCCATGAGGATTTCCAATCGCAACAACTTCTTGTCCATCGCGAAGCGAACTGGAAACAGCCAAGGCCAATGGCTGCAAATCTTCTGCGTCTATTCGTATGACCGCAACATCTGCGTTTCGGTCAGTCGCATGTATTTCAGTCACATCAAAGATGCGGCCATCTGCAAGCTCAACTGAAATTGGCCTCGCTTCCCCGATTACATGTAAATTCGTAGCTATAAGACCATCGGGTGAAACAACAAATCCTGTCCCGAGGCCAGCGTCTTGGACTCCTCGACCAGTATGACGAATTGTTACTACAGATGGACGAACAGTCGTAACTAATTCTTCAATTGAAAGATTTTTTTCTGTGTCTTGATGCACAGCATTTACATTTCCAGACACTCCGCCAAAAAATATTACTAACTGCAGAAAAACACTCAGAAGAGAACTAATCCGAGACCCGGAAAAACAAAATAGGCCTCTGCTTTGGATATAAAAATCTTGGTATTGCTGACTCACGCATTCACCTGATCTTGATTTTAAAACCTTACAAAATTGGAGGAAGCTTCTAACTGTAGCCCATCTTTGTCTCGAAGCTCTTGCTATCTGTCAGGCAAACCTTTGCTTGTTATCAAGCAATGTTTTCAAAATTTAACTGCTACTAAACAACCTGATCACTGAAAAATTACTAAAAAGAAACGGCAGTTTCGCTTCTTTTCAGTATTTACCATGAAATTCCTGTATTTGCACGATGATGTCCCACGAGCCACTGTGTGTACGATTAATATGTAAGATCGAATGGTCTTCCTAAATAGCTGGTATGTACAACGCAATTACAGAGAATGCCTTTAAACCCTCATTTATAAACATGCTATCAGACAATAACGAATATCGACCTCAACTGCTCCGTGCCGTCACAATCTGGACTTGCGGGCTCTGCCTTGTCACTGCTGCCACCTTCCATCCGGCTCGTTATGTTTTTGCTGAAGACTTTTGTTTTCAAAATGGTGACGTTGTCGCCATTTATGGAAATGGCCTCGCTGACCGAATGCAGCATGATCCTTGGGTGGAGACGGTTCTCCAAAATCATCTGAAAGGCATGAACATTCGTTTCAGAAATATGAGTTTTTCGGGAGATACCGTCGATCGAAAACCACGAAGCAAAGGCTTTACAGACGATGAAGCATATCTTCAACACGTCGGCCCATCAGTCATTTTTATTATGTATGGATACAATGAATCGTTTGAAGGTGAGCAGGGTGCCGCTCTGTATACGAAACAGCTTGTTGAACTTGTTGAAAAATATCGACGGCTGCGTAAAGAGAAAGATTGTGACGCTCGATTCGTTCTCTTTAGCCCTATCGCATACGAATCCACGGCGAATCCCAATCTTCCTGATGGCATTCAGACGAATGCGAATTTAGCTATTTACACCGAAGCTACTCGCCAGGCTGCTGCTGATAGCAAATCAACTTTTGTGAATCTTTATGAACCAACTTTGCAGCGGTTCGAACAGAGTGAGGAACAGCTTACACTCAATGGCATTCACTTAAATGCTGCTGGCTACTGGGATCTCGCCGGAATCATAAGCCAGTCTCTTCTTTCCAAGCAAAATCTCTGTTCAAAGGATTTTTTAAAAAACCTTTACGAAGCTGTAAAGGAAAAAAACTGGACTTGGCATAACCGCTATCACGCGACTGATGGTAACGACATCTGGGGGTCACGTGCGCAACTCACATTCGTTGACGGACAGAGTAATGCCGATGTTTTGCGAAATGAATTAGCAATGCTTGATGTGATGACCTCAAATCGTGATTCCGTTCTTTGGGCAGCTGCAAATGGCCAAGACATTACGGCTGATGATAGCAACGTACCGTCTCCAATTAAGGTTATTTCCAATATTGGAGGAGGCAGTAAAAGTTCGAGTGCGGACAAAGAGGGGAGTGTTAATTACCTCAGTCCAGAAGAAAGTATTGCTCAGATCAACGTGCCGGAAGGCTTTGAGCTTAATGTCTTTGCCTCGGAGGACATGTTCGAAGACTTTGCAAATCCCGTTCAATTGCAAGTTGATGGAAAAGGGCGGCTCTGGGCGGCCTGCTGGAACACATATCCCAAGTGGGAACCCTTGAAGGAAATGAATGATGCTCTCGTCATTCTTGAGGATACTGATCGTGATGGAGTTGCAGATAAAAGGAAAATTTTTGCTCATGTCCACAATCCGTTGGGCTTTGAATTCTGGGGAGGTGGAGTGGTGGTCACCTCCGGCCCCGACTTAATTTTTCTAAAGGATACCGATGGTGATGATGTTGCAGACCTTCGATATCCACTCCTCCAAGGCTTGGGTACCTCTGACACACATCACGCTGCCAACAATTTGATTTATGGGCCGGACGGTGGAATTTACTGGCAGAGTGGCATTTTTCTCATGAATAATCATGAAACGCCGTGGAAGCAAAATTTGGCTATTGGCCAATCTGGAATGTATCGATTCGACCCTCGGACATTCGTAATCACACCACATGCCGAAAATAAGCCAAATCCACACGGAACAAGCTTTGATTATTGGGGCTACTGCTACGCAAATGACGGTACGGGCGGGCGGTCGTATCAGGTGCGACGAGAAGGCAACGGCTTCAAAATGCACACACTTTTGGAAAAAGAATTCAGGCCCGTTGCTGCCGATGAAATTTTATCCTCCGAGCATTTTCCAGAAGACATGCAACAGGATTTCCTTATCTGCAATACGATCGGCTTTCTCGGAATCCGCCAATATGACCTCGACCGTGGTGACGGTCTTTCAGCACAGGAAACAAAGCCTAAGAAAAGCCTGAGCTATGCTGAAGTAACAAAGGGCGGACAACTCATAACTGTCAATCATCCGGCACTAAAAGATAAAAAAATTACTTCTTTTAAATTGAGTGTTCCCGGAAAACAGCAGATGAATCTCTGTGAAATTGAGGTGGTCTCGGAAGCAGCAGCACGTGTTCACGGCACGAGACATATCACAAAAACTGTCAAGCTAAGTCAGTCGAGTGAATACAACAAAGGCATGTTCCCCGTCTCATTGCTTATTGACGGGAATAAACAGACTTTTGCACATACATCAATACAAATGAATCCTTGGATGAAGGGTGAATTTGCCGAACCTGTTGAAGTCTCAGAACTCCGAATCTGGAATCGAGAAGGATTCGAAGACCGTTTCAATAATGGAAAAATCGAGTTTTTTGACAACGATACGCTGATCGCAACCGTGACTGTTCAGATTGGGAATAGCAAGGGAACCAAGAGTCGTGAACGTGTCTTTGGAGAAGTTTGGGGAACTCCTGTTCAAGACGTCCTCAACAGCACAGACCGAAACTTTCGGCCAACTGACGCAATTGTTGGCGCAGACGGCGCGTTGTACATATCTGATTGGCAAAACGTCATTATCGGCCATATGCAGCATAACATTCGTGACCCTAATCGTGATCATACGCACGGGCGAATCATCCGGCTTACAGTAAAAAATCGACCCTTACAAAAGCCAGTAGCGATTTCCGGTGAACCCATTGAGAACCTACTAGAAAACTTAAAGCACCCCGTGAACGGCGTTCGTCATCGTACGCGAGTTGAACTGAGCGGGCGTGACTCTGATGACGTAATAGAGGCAACAGAAAAATGGATTGGTAGCTTTGATCCAAATAACGAACAAGAAGCTCACCATCTTGTAGAAGCTCTATGGCTTTACCAGCAGCACAACGTCAAAAATCAGTCACTCCTTGAACTCTTACTCAACTCAACTGTTCGACACGCGGCTGAGGCAGCGAAAACAGTAGAACATTTTTGGACGAAGGTAGATGTTCATGGAGCCAGCGGATTCGCTGCATCCGCAGAGAGTGATTTCGTCAACTTTGACATACCAAAACATCTCAACGCCAAAGACCGCAAGGCGTATAAGATTGGTGCCGAAATTTACCAACGTGAAGCCCACTGCAGCACGTGCCATCTGACACACGGCAAAGGAAATGGGATTATCTATCCATCCCTTGTGAACAGCCCTTGGGTAACCGGAAGTGAGGAACGACTTGTGAAGGCAACCTTACACGGGATGTGGGGACCAATGGAAGTACATGGCAAAACATATGATCCAACCCGTGGCGTGCCACCTATGACAGCTTTTCGAAATCTTCTCAACGATGAGGAACTAGCGGCCGTTCTAACATTTGTACGAAACACATGGGGCAACGAAGCTGCTTCTGTTTCACCAAGCACGGTGAAGCAGATTCGTGCTGCAACAAAAGCCCAGACAACATTCTGGAAACCTGCCGATCTCTTGGCTGCACATCCACTCGAACCAGAGTTAGTGGCTGCTGCTCGCTCTGAACAAAATGTTTTTTCTAATATCGAACTGGAGAAAGTATTGCTTTCAACACCAGCAAGCGAACTCGCGCAGACCGCAATGAAGCGAGGCAACCTGAAGAAAGGCAAAAATATTTTTTATAAGTCAGCTGCGGCATGTGCAACCTGTCACCATCCATCGAAGAATGGTGTCCGTCTCGGACCTGACTTGCAAGAACTAAAGACGAGTCTTTCTCCAGAGCAACTCGTTGAGTCGCTTCTCTACCCATCAAAACGAATTGAAAAGAACTACGCGCAAGTAACTGTGATTACAAATGAAGGGAAACAGCACACTGGCATGCGAGTGTCAGAGGATGATGACCAACTTCTACTACGCAACCTTGCTCAGCCAGCACCTGTGTCTTTTCAAAAAGATGATATTGATGAGATCTTCGAATCTCCCATTTCGCTCATGCCAGAAAATCTTGTTCGACAACTTAAAAATCGACAAGAATTTGACGACCTCATGCGATATGTACTTGAGGTTCGAAAACGATAGGCTGTGAACCTAGTCATCCACCACGAAAGCTGGGGTTGTATCACCTACGATTCACGGTGGATTCCAGGATTCCTTTTTTCATTTTTTAAAAATAGCATTGCGTTTACCTCAACTCTATCAATTGACAAATAAATGATCGTAAGATGATTGAAGAGGGGCTGAAACATAGTAGGGCGGTGGATTTGCTCAGCTATTCTCAAAGACAAACTCTTCGGCTTGCTTTTTACGTAAGCTGTCGGCTTTTTTGCTTTTGAAAACCAGTTAACTGAACGCTTCCTTGCTTGTCGATGTTCAGAATTGAAAATCCATTGTGAGCTAGCCCCATGCCCTCGACCATTGCGACTAGTGTGCAGTAGTGGATTCCGCCGATAATGTTGAGGTCATTTTGGTGACTGTGCCCCTGGAAAACAGCAATCACATTTCCTGATGATTCAAGTAGGCTGCGAACCTCTCTGTTATTTTTTACTCCGTGATTGTTGCTGACATCAAGACGTTGATGGGCCAAGACAATGACAGGTTTCTCATTAGCCTTGAGATCTTCTTGAAGCCATTTTAATTCTGTTGGTGGGATATTGGCGTCAGTCCAGTGGAAATTTTTTCGCTCGTAAGCGACGCCATCACTTCGAAAGCAGGCATCAAGAACAATGAAATGAAATCCTTCCTGATCGAAAGAATAATAAGATTCTTTTTGCCCTACTCCTTTAAGGAATTCTTCCTTTTTCAAGGTGTCGACACAGTGGTTTCCGAGGACGTAGTGACGGTTGGAGCAAATTTTTGAAAATTTTTGGTTAATAGTTTTTAAATAGGTTCGTTCCTTTTCAACAGTCTCGGCCGCGTCGATCAGGTCACCCAGTTCGATAAGAACCGAAATTTGATGCTTCTGGAACTGAGCTGCTGCTGCATCGAGTTTCGCGAGCGATTCACGGTAATGACGGGAACCAGCAGGTGGCTTGTCAGCGTAGTGCAAGTCGGTGATCAGACCGATGCTAAGTTTTGGCTTAAATTGATTACCTACCAATGCTCGTGGGCAAACAGAGGCGGCAGCGAGCGTGAGCGTGCCGTTTGTTAAAAAAGCCCTGCGTCCAAAAGGAGGCTTAGAATCTCGTGTTGTCATGTTCCCTCTAAGAGCACGTTAGGATTGAAAACGGGAAAGGGTAGTTCACTCGAATGTCATAGCGGCATGCCCATCTTCATTGTCATCTTCGAGTGGAGCCAATTCAAAATTCCTCAACGAGTACTTGTTCCCCTTTGACTATCTTTTAATACCGGAGGTGGGACTTGAACCCACACGCCCTTGCGGGCAAAGGATTTTGAATCCTTCGCGTCTGCCATTCCGCCACTCCGGCTTGTATATAGAAGATTACGCCACAACAGCGTAATTTTCCAGCAGCGGTCTCGCTGCCGCAGTGGAACGTCTGCTAGGGTTTTCTTCATGGATATTTTTGTATTCGAAGATTCCGAAGTCCCCGCACTTGGTCCGCTCATTACTGCACGGCCGGCATGTGATATCACGATTGGTATCGGCACCCTTCATGAAATGCTCACTCAGTTTGGCAACGTGAGACGACTTTTGCGACCACACCTGCAGCAATATGTCGAAGACCTTGCTGGCACGCGGACACCTCACTGGGGATACTACGCAGACCCAAAGCACACTTTTCAGAATGATTCTGACCATGTGCTTTTTGTAAATGCTCGCCTCATACCGAACCGATCGAGCCTTGTTGCACTACAAAACTTAGTGAATGCAAACCGCAGTAGAAAAATATCTGATGGCAATACGATAGTTGCTGCACTCCTTGATCACAAAAAAAAAGAACAATTTACACAGCTACTTATATCGAGAAACTGGCTGCCTGAAGATCTCATCGATCAAATAGACACACCTTTTATCGATAATGAATTGCAACTGATTAAATCTCCTGAAGACTTTCTTACCGCTCATGAAGAAACCATTGAGGAGATGACCGAGCTTGCCATAGACTCTGGTCAATACATTGAATTACGACCAGGCATTTTCCAAAAAAAGAAAATTGATTCGAGCACTGCAGCACGGATTGATGATTTCGTATCTGTTCAGTCTGGACCAATCCTTATCGATGAAGGTGTCTCGGTGGGACCTTTCTGCTGTCTCGAGGGGCCAATAAAAATTGGATCAGGGACCCAGATTCATCCACACTCTTGGCTTAGGCCAGCTACTACTATCGGTCAAGGATGCCGCGTCGCCGGTGAAGTTTTCTCTTCTGTCATAGAAAATTTCTCTAATAAGGCACACGCCGGATTTCTCGGGCACAGCCACCTTGGCAGTTGGATTAATTTTGGTGCTGGAACGATTACAAGTAATCTCAAAGTGAGCTATGGCCCGATCCGCATCCGTTTGAATACCAAGCATATTATTCAGACTGATCGACAGTTTTTTGGAGCACTTTGTGGTGATTTCACAAAGACTGCAATTCATACCTCTTTGCCCTGTGGCGCACTCATCGGTGTAGCCGCAACGCTTGGCGGCAATGTCACGAACTTCGTGCCAGCCCTTTCAACAAAACTTGGAGAAAATCATCGAGAAACCACGGCAACTATTGAACAAGTTATCACCGCCCTTGATAGAATGATGAATCGCCGTGGCATTCACCTTCACCAAGCAGACAGAGACCTCATCTCCGCTATTTCAACACTATAAAAACTGCACTTATGATCAGGAACTTCCGTGCGTCGGGAAGGACCCCAGCAGGTGTATTTACTTGAAAACATGTGATTTTTGAATTCTCTGTTAAGTTAATACCCTCGTATACGGTTTTTAAAGTATCCATTTCCATATTCCCGACATCCCATTTCCTTCCATTGCAGAAAGGGATCGCTGTGCCGCTGCAAGAAAGTTATGCAAACGATTCATTTGAACTCTCTTTTGAATTATTTCCCCCTAAAACTGCTGAATCAGAGGCAATGCTTTGGCAGACTGTCAATGAGTTGATGGGGTTTGAACCCACACTGATTACCTGTACCTACGGGGCGGGAGGTTCGACTCAGACAAAGACTCTCGAGGTATTAAACGGTGTTCATACGAGGCACCCATCTGTTGCCATTGCTAGCCATCTCACCTGCGTTGGCAGCACGACTGACCAATTAAGAGAATATCTCCAAAAAGCACAAAAGACGGGTGTCACCGCGATTGTCGCACTTCGTGGCGATCCTCCGCAGGGTGAAACTACATTTACGCCAGTCGTTAACGGTCTTCATTATGCTGTTGAATTGGTGACCCTCATTAAACAAGAGTTTCCCCAACTGAAAATTCTTGTCGCCGGCTATCCTGAAACCCACCAAGAAGCAGTGAGTACTGATGCAGACCTCCAATACCTCAAACAAAAATGTGATGCGGGTAGCGACACGGTTGTAACGCAACTTTTTTATGACAATGCTGACTTTTTCCGATTCCGGGATCGCTGTTCGTCACTTGGTATCACACAATCAATTATTCCGGGACTCATGCCCGTAACGAATTTCAAACAGATTCAGCGAATTGCAAATCTTTGTAAGGCCCGACTGCCGAGTCATTTTACAAATGCCATGGAACAAGCTGGGGATGATGCAGATGCACAGTTTGAAGTAGGTGTTGAGTACGCAGCAAAGCAAGCCGAGGAACTGATTTCTCAGGGAATTCCTGGCATGCATTTGTATGTCTTGAACAAGTCTCCTGCCACCATACGTGTCCTAGAACAGGTTGGCATGACGAGACCGTAACAGCCGTCACCTTGGAGGTAGATCGTTATCCATACTGCTGATGTAGCTTCGTAATCGCTGGAGCTCATCACTCACGTGACGCAGTTTCAGCATATTTTCAACCCGCTTGACTAACTCTATTCTGTTCACTGGCTTTGAAAGAAAGTCGTCTGTCCCTGCCTCCACGGCGCGTTCTATGTCGCCAAGTTCTCCAAGTGCAGTGACCATTAAAACCATAATCTGCCGTGTTGCTGAATTTGCCTTGAGTTGCTGGCAGACTTCAAAACCAGATAACTTTGGCATCATGATATCAAGAAGAATGATATCTGGATCAAATGACGTTACTTTTTCTAAAGTATCATGGCCATCAACAGCGGTCGCAATTTCACAATCGATATCAGCCAGATAAACCTCGAGAAGTTCACGGTTCGGTTCATTATCATCGGCGATAAGAATTCGGCTGGTTTCGGTAACGGATGAATCGTTGTTATTTCTTTGCATAAAATTTTACTCGTCGTCGAAAAGCCAATTGGAAGAAAAAATTATAGCATTAAGGAAGCTGAAAGATTGATTGGCTTTTTACGATTGCAAACTCCTCCGGAAAAGTATGAAAAGCTTGGAGCAGAAGGCTTTTTGTACGTGTTTCCACATTCACCCAGCTAATGGCTCCGACTGCAAGGCGTCCACGAGTTGCAAACCGATGAAATAAACCCTGGGAAATGCTATCCGCTGATAATTCCTGCTGGAATGTCCAAAACACATCTGGTCGCACTTTCTCTAGTTGAAAACTTGTTTCATAACAAACGCCATTAGCACACTCCAGAGAGTCTGAGCGTTCTCCCTGAATAGGGTATGAAAGCAATCGCCTTTTCTTTGGAAGAGGCTGGCGGTCTGATGTCGCAACCTCAACTAACGTTAGGTTTCCACTCGTCCAAGACACTGTATGGCCGCTCTCTGTTATGGCAATCTCGGCTCGGAACTCACCTCGTTCAACATGCCGTACTGCATGTCTCCGAAAGAGTTCCGGGTGCAGCGAACGCCCATAAAGCCGAAATACCAAGTCAGTCACACTGGGACGGGCTGAAATCACCGATACATACCTCCACGGAGCAATCTTTTGGAAACGTATACCCTCGGGAAAAGCAGTATATCGGCTTCCTTCGGCTACTCCTACTGATTGGCAGAAAGTGGTTCCAACGATACCTTAAAAAACTATCCGCCAGGCACTCTGGAAGCTCTATGTGCCCCAAAACTACACACAACAGACGAGGAATCCGGTCATTAAACTCTTTACATTCAGTGCGTCCGAGTACTGAAAGAGACAGAGCACTTTGACACCAGCAGTTCGAAATCCTGAACGTTTTTTTGGTGCGTTTTTTGGCTACTGCTGACACCCTACGGCCGCCTTCAGCAAAAATTTCAAGAATGTCAATATTTTTAATGAAGAATATTTATGAACTATTCTTCTTCCATCAGTGATAACTTGCGTGTAAGTGAGACACTGCTTGACAGGATTTTTCAGCAACACAGAATGCATTGCAGATGAATCAGACGAACGCGTTATTGATCGTCATCATTCATTTTACTTTTTGAGAAAAATTTTGGTTTTGGCTGTTTAAATTTTTTTCAATTGAGATAGCATTTTGATCACTAATCACTAAATAAATCATTGAATCGGGGGAGAGATTTTAACGAGTTGGTCTTATTATATTTATTCATTGACTGAACTCGTTCATGATGTACAACTTCGAGGAATCCAAAGGGGGGCGGCGACGTGAGGGATCGACAGTCGACGGGTTCACCTGTGGCTTGGATGTCCCCCCCGTCTTCGAAGTCTGTTTTATAATTTCTCTGACTGTTCCATGTATGTACGTTCTGTGGGGACTGGCAGTAGGCCGCGGAAGACATTTTCATTCCATTCGACCTAATCCTGTTTCCAAGAAACTTAAAGCCTGGAGAAAATCCTTGAGGATTTTTACTTAAGCGGCCAAGTTTTCAGTTAAATTTCTGCAGCGTACACAACGATGTGAGGATACGTAATGGTCCTTGAATCTAGTCGTTCTCAAAAGATTGCACGCTGCCTCATCGGTTGTGGGGCAAATATTGGAGCCCGACGACAGCAGCTCGACCAAGCAATTGACATGCTCCGCTTCATGCCAGGCGTCCAGATATTGCGTGTGAGCCAGTTTCTAGAGACACGGCCTGTGGGTGGTCCACCTGGACAACCTCCCTACCTAAACGCCGCCTGCCTCATTGAAACAACCTTCGAGCCTCTCGAGGTTCTTGACATGCTCTTAGCAATTGAAAACACTCTACAACGATCTCGAGAAACACGATGGGGTCCTCGCACGATTGATCTGGATTTACTTCTTTATGAAGACTGTGTTTTGACTACAGAACGTCTTCAGGTTCCGCATCCACGCATGACAACACGGCGGTTTGTACTTGAACCAGCAGCCGAAATTGCCCCAGACATACAACATCCGTTATCTCAATGCACTATTGATGAACTCCTCGAAAACATTTCAGAGCCTCATCTTCATATTGCTGTTGTAGGGATTCCGGGAAGTGGTGCACCAGAAATTGCCGATGCCATAGCGGACGTCACACTCTCTAGATTGATTCATGCACCTGCCCCGCTGCCAGTGACCGGTCGCGACTTTTCTAATGCCAACCAAGCTTCCCAAACGAGAGATCCTGCAGAGCAGTTGCTTCACATAACGCAACAATATGCAGCTCCATTACTAGCGGCTCAGTGGCCTGTTGACCCACACGGAACCGTCACCGATTATTGGATTGAAGCAATTCGAGTAGCAACAACACTAAATACTGCAATTGAACCCAACAAGGAATTCGAAAAAGCATTCACATCAATCATTCAAAAAACAGTTCCTCCACACGTGGTACTCCTTCTTAATGTGAATCGCCAAACGCTATCAGAAAGAGTTGCGTATCGGTCTCACGCAGCTCAGCAAAGTGATATTTTTTCGGATTTGATTGCTGTGCAAGCTATGACTACAACTGACCAGAGCATTGCGACATTGCTCACTCTGCAAGAGCATATTGCAGAGCGTCTAGAAAATACTCAGGACAAACGCTTTCTCCCAAAAGCAATTATTGAAATTCAAGCCGATGATCTCGGAAAGGCTGCTCTGGATGCAGTTGCTGCCATTGAGGGCATCTCGTAACCATGCCGACGCCACTCATTGTTCGGAAGCGTGCCGAGATGCGAAACCTGATACTTACGAATCGGGCATTGGGCAGACGGATTGGTTTTGTTCCGACAATGGGAAGCTTGCATCGGGGTCACACCTCTTTGGTTGATCAAGCAACTGCTGAGTGTGACGATGTTGTCACATCAATTTTTGTAAATCCAAGTCAATTTGGACCAAATGAAGATTACGAAGAATACCCTAGAGATCTTCACGCTGATGTGCATCTACTGTCACAGCATGGTGTTCGTTGGATCTTTGCACCTGATGTTCAAGAAATGTTCCCGCCTGGTGATTCAACCCGTATTGAGGTATCCGGGCCAGCTAAACCATACGAAGGTATACTAAGACCGGGTCATTTTTCAGGCGTAGCAACCATAGTCTTACGACTGCTTCAGAGTACGCCCGCCCACAAAATTTATTTTGGTGCAAAAGATTGGCAGCAAATTCTTGTGATTCGCCAAATGGTACAAGACCTCGGGGTCGACATAGAGGTCGTGACATGCCCAACAGTTCGTGACAAAGACGGACTTGCAATGAGTTCTCGGAATACTTACCTGAGTAAAGATGACCGAGAGCAGGCCATAACTATCTATTCTTCGTTGCAACAGGCAGAAAAACATTGGTGCAATGGCATGGCAATCAATAAAATAGAAAACGATCTCAAAAAAAGGCTTTCTACAAAAGGGATTCAGATCGAGTACGCTGATATTGTCGATGCCAAATCTCTAAACAAAATTTCTAAAGCGAACCCAAGCACACCAACAATTATTCTTATTGCCTGCCGAGTAGGATCAACTCGATTGATTGACAACCTTCTCCTGCCATCTCAGACTTTATCTTCGTGTTAACTACTCTTTTTTATATACCTTCAGAAATCACGCTCGGCTCAATATCTTTGCCGCTCTTCGGATGGGGTGTTCTATTTTTTTTGCTGTTAGTACTCGGCACAGCAGCAGTCGTGCTGGCCGGACGACAAAAAGGCTACCGCGAAGCCCTCGAATCTCTTCTCATTCCATTGGTAATAAGTGGAATCGTTATTGTATGGGGGCTGCCCGCACTCGATGATGGCCTAGGGATTCCCGTGCGTGGGTATGGAACGATGCTCGTTGCTGCCGCTGCGGCTGGCACATGGCTTTCAATTATTCGTGGACGTAACATTGGCCTCGATGCAGACACAATTGTTGCCCTCGGGCTCGAGGTTTTTATTGCTGGAATAGCAGGGGCAAGAATATTTTTTGTTCTTGAATATCATGAACAGTTTTTTTCAGCTGACAAAAATGTGCTGCAATCCATTCTGGCAATCATCAATATTCCTGCTGGTGGGCTCGTCGTTTTCGGAGCTTTACCGACAGCATCAATCGCTGCCTGGATGTTTTCTAGACGACGAAAAATTTCTATTACTCAACTTGCTGACTGTGTAGCTCCTGGCCTCTTAGTAGGACTTTCACTCGGGCGAATCGGCTGTTTCTTAAACGGCTGTTGTTACGGTGGTCTTTGTGAATTGCCATGGGCTATGGAGTTTCCTGCAGGTAGTCCACCATGGTTTGACCAAGTGAGTCGCGGACTCATATCAGGACCAAGTATTGATGGGAGCACTGTACAAACGCTTCCAATTCATCCAACACAGCTCTACGCATCACTGGATGCAGCTCTGCTAGCTCTACTTGCGATCGCTTTTACGCCTTTTGCTCGAAGAGACGGTGAAGTCTTTGCTGTGGTCATAACGCTTCATCCAATTTCACGGATTTTGCTCGAAGAGATTCGGATTGATGAACCGCCTGCTTTAGGAACACCGCTGTCAATTTCTCAATTGATGTCTGTTGGGATTCTGGCGTGCGCAATGGTGTTCTGGTGGTGGCTATCGAGGCAGCCACAGAAGGAATCCCGACAACAGACACTGCAGGCAACCACACAAGAACGTTAATATGACAATCGAGAAATCGGAAAAGCTGGTCAAAAACCTCCCCGTTGTGAGACTCCGATGTCGAAAAGATGGTCCACTCGTTGTCGAATTGCCTCAAGGTATTGATGGTACGCCGGCGGTTGCGATTCAAATTACGGATCACCATCACGAGCCATTCACAGTACCAACCCATAAATCAGCCCTCGCATTGTGCCGATGCGGAGAATCCTCAAATCGACCATTTTGTGACGGAAGCCACAAACTCTGTGCATTTCAGGCCAATGAAACCGCTCACTAATTAAAAATGTCCTCGTGCCAGGTTGAAAATACCCTCAGATCATCCAAATCAGTACCAACCCGACTAGGGCACCACACGTTAGAGGGGCATTGTAACGGCTCTACCACGTAACAAGAGTCTTCCGGACAGGGAAACCTTGCCTAGAAGACGGTTCAGCACGGATCCGGTCGGAAAAAAGCGAGCCATTTACGGAGGAAAGATATAGACTCTGATACGGAAGATGGTTAGTTTTCTGTAGTGTTTTTCAATTCGACCATGTTCACGTGTTCCTATTGATTGCAGCATTACTCCGTTCAACTGTCATCGACACTTTGTAGTTTCGCTGATTGTTGGAAGAAACAAATGCATAATATTGTCCCCTAACTAGGTTCCCCCAGAGCCCTTATGTCGCACCGACCCGGATTTTACGAGCGATACAGTGTTTGGATTCTCGCTGTCTTAGTCTTTTTGCTTCCCATGGTTGTTGTAGGAGCAATTAAGGCCAAAGGCAATAATCGCAATGACGTAAAAGGATGGCTCCCTCTGGAATATCCAGAGACCAAAACATACCGCTTCTTTCGAGAAAATTTTCAAGGTGAAGAATTTATTCTTGTGAGTTGGGTTGGGTGCACGATGGACGATCCTCGCCTTGAGTTACTTGCGAGAAAGTTGCTGCCGCCACCTGAAGAAGCATCTCGTATTGACCGGCCAATCTTTTTCAAGACAGCTCAGACTGGTCCCCGAGCCGTTGAGCGAATGACCGAAGAACCACTGAATCTCGATACAGAAGAAGCCGTTGACAGACTTACCGGGGCACTCATCGGTGATATTGATCCACAAGATGAACAGACCCGTGGAGAAAATAATGCTGCAGATTTGACGGAAGCAGAAGTTGATGACCTTCAGACCTGCCTTGTTCTGACACTTTCAGATGCGGCACGGGCTAATCTTCACGGCGCAATCGATACCATAAAAAATGTTGCTGTCGAAGAGTGTGGTATTCCCGAAGAAACACTGCACATGGGCGGCCCACCCGTTGACAATGTATCAATTGATCGCGCCGGTCAGACGAGCGTTACTTTACTCTTTGGACTTTCTCTTGTTGTCGGATTTTTTGTCAGCTGGTGGAGTCTAAAAAGCAAAATGCTTGTTGGACTTGTACTCGCGTCCGGCGTTTATAGTATGTTCGCTAGCCTCGCGATTGTGTGGTATTCGGGTTATCCCGTTGATGCGATCCTTCTTACCATGCCATCCCTTGTCTATGTCGCAACAACCAGTGGAGCAATTCACCTTGCCAACTATTACCGTGACCAATTAGCCGAAACAGGAGTGCTAAAAGGTGCTGCTGGTGCTTCAGTACGTCATGCTCTTCTACCACTCTCTTTAGCAACAGGTACAACCGCTGTGGGACTGGCAACGCTCGCTGTGAGTGTTCTTGTCCCAATCAAAATGTTTGGTATCTTTTCAGCAATCGGGGTTGTTGTAAGTTTCATCATTTTGATTACGTTCATGCCTGCGTGCCTCGAACTGTTCCCACCGAAACTGCGTCTCGGCACGGAATCTGGTGATGACACTAATGACACATGGCGACCCATCGAAGAAAGCCCGTGGTGGGGTGTCGGGCATTGGATCACACGACACAACATTGCAATCGCCACAATCTGTCTCATTGTCATGGCAGGTATCGGTTATGGAATGACCCGTGTCGAAAGTAGCGTTCAGCTCATGAGGCTATTTTCTCCTCAAGCGCGGATTCGACAAGATTATCGCTGGCTTGAAAAAAACCTTGGGCCCCTTGTGCCTATGGAAATACTCATTCGGTGTGACCAGGAAGAGTGTGACCTCAACTTCCTTGAACGAATGGAACTTGTAGACGAGATACAGCGCGAAATAGGTGAACTCGGCGAAGTTGGTAGCTCTCTCTCAACGGTTACCTTTGGTCGTAGTCTCGATGTCGGTGGTGGTGGAATTGGTGGGGCTGCTGGTCGTGTATTCGGTCTCAACGCCAGAACACGACGGAGCGTGCTAAACCGTAGGCTTGTTGCTCACCGCGATGAATTTCTTGATGGAGACTATTTGCGTGAAGCCAAAGTAGAAAGCGAAGAAGGGATTCGTGATCAGGAACTGTGGAGGATCAGTGCTCGTGTGAGTGCAACAAAAGAAGTTGATTACGCGGACTTCAAACGGGACTTACAGTCCAAGATAGATCCCATCCTTGCGAGCTATGACGCTGACGGAACGCAAGGAATTTCAGTTGACTACACTGGTCTTGTTCCGTTGGTTTATAAAGCACAGCATTCGTTGCTTGATGGACTCATTGTTGGCTTTATCAGTGACTTTGCGATTATTGTTCTGGTCATGGTACTTCTTTGCCGCGCCGCTTCAGCAGGGCTTGTGCTGCTACTTCCTGCTGCCTTTCCTGCTGTCGTTGTTTTCGGAGGGATGGGATGGGGAAATGCACTTCTTCAAAGCTTCGGTACCGGAAATCTACTCATAGATATCGGTACTGTAATGGCCCCGTGCGTTGCCCTTGGTGTTACCGTCGATGACGTTGTTCATTTTATGCTTTGGTTTAGACGAGGCATCTCTGATGGCATGGATCGTAAAGAAGCCACCATGTTGGCGTATAAAGGCTGTGCTCGAGCGATGTACCAGAGTTGGGGTGTTATTGGTATTGGTTTATCCGTGTTTTCACTCTCACCGTTTGGACCAACACAACGATTTGGTCATATGATGCTCGCCATGCTCACTGTCGCATTGGTTGGAAATCTTGTGTTGCTTCCAGCATTATTAGCTGGACCACTTGGTGATATTTTTGGATGGAGCGTTCTCCGACTTAATCAAAAGAAGTCTGAAAAGAACAGTCAGCGTAGGGTTAAATCTGAGGCAGGAACAGACACTCTTCCTCAACCTCACGTGTTGCCAGAGCCGGCAACAAAGCAGGTTGTTCATGCCTGAAAATGATGTGGCCTCAGCGGCACTTTCCGAGGCCACTGTCTTTATTAAGCCCAAGCGTGCGAGACCATTTTTTGGAAGGCATCCATGGGTTCTTGAGTCTGCAATTTTGCGTGTTGATGGAGAACCCACCAGTGGAGCAGTGGTCGACGTTGTCACACACGATGGCAACTTTATTGCCCGCGGTCTATGGAATGCATCAAGCCGAATCCGCATTAGACTCTACACATTTGTGGAGAACGAGGCTCTCGATGAGACCTTCTGGAGGACTCGCATCGAAAACGCTATTAGCTTGCGGCAACATTTTGGACTGCATTCCGAAAAAGGTGCCTGCCGGCTCATCAACAGCGAGGGCGATAGTCTTTCTGGCATCATTGTTGATCAATATGGCTCCTACCTCGCTTTGCAAGTCACGGCCCTTGCTATGGCTGAACGACTAGACCTGATCTGTGATAGCCTTGAGCATCTTCTTCATCCAAAAGGTATCCTGCTTCGTGGTGCCGAGCGAGGACTTGGGAAACTTGAAGGCCTGCACTTGCCCGACAGGCAGTTGCGTGGTGATCGCCCCGACGGACCAATCTTTGTCGAAGAACACGGTCTTCGTTTTGGTGTTGATCTCACTGAAGGTCAGAAAACAGGATATTACCTCGATCAACGAGAAAATCGTCAGGCTGCAGCAGCCTACGCAGCCGGAAGGCGTGTATTAGACATGTTCTGCTATTCCGGTGGCTTTGGAGTTGCGAGTGCTGTTTCCGGTAATGCTGCTTCAGTTCTTTCAGTTGATTCAAGTATAAAAGCTGTTTCGCTAGCTCGAGCCAATGCCGAACTTAACAATGCAACGGCAATGTTAGTTGAACAGGCTGATGCCTTTGAAAAACTCTCGACTCTTCATGAAAAGGGTGAGAAATTTGGCATGGTTATACTCGATCCACCAAAATTCGCACGCAGTCGAGCATCTGCCTCTGACGCACTCCGTGCGTACCACCGTATTAATCGGCTAGGTGTGGACCTCCTTGAGCCTGGTGGCATTCTTGTAACGTGTAGCTGCTCTGGGGCTATCACACGCGATGATTTCTTAATGATGCTTTCAGCTGTTGGTCAACGGAGTGGCCGCACATTACAGCTTCTTGAGCATCGCGGCGCTGCAATTGACCATCCTGTTAATCTGCACTGCCTGGAAGGCGAGTATCTGAAGTGCTCTATCGTCCGAGTACAATAAGACGTCCGAGTACAATAAGAGAAAACCTAAGAACCGTACACTTAGATTTTTTTGATCCTTGTAAACTCGTCAACCGTAACCGTTGTTAATTCGCCGTCATCTCTGGCAAGGATAAGGACATCACTGAAAACCTTATCGTCACTATTCCTCTGAAAGTGAAGCCCATGACGACGACGCTCTCTCCTTAAAACCTTGCCAACTGTTGCGGTGCTCCATTTGGCACTTGAACCAACCGTCACGCCATGGACCACTTCAATGCGGTCTCCCGGCTGAAGTTGGTCATAGGCATCTCGTAATTCCTGCTCTGCTGCTTTCATAATTATGGCTCTGGCCGCATGGGCTGACTATTTCAAACGGTCTGTTTTAGTTTCAATCATCATGATTTTCCATCATGATTTCCATGGGCTGGATCAAACTTCTTTTGAGTCAATCCATTTCATCATCTTTCTCAAATGACGACCTGTTTCAGTCAACTTATGCTCCCGTTCCCGACGACGCGTAGCTTTGAACATTGCAGCACCAGCACGATTTTCAAGAATCCAATCTCTCGCAAATTCGCCGGCTTGAATCTCTTCAAGAATTTTTTTCATTTCAGCACGGGTTTCAGCTGTAATCACCCGACTGCCTCGTGTGTAGTCGCCATATTCAGCTGTATTGGAAACACTGTATCTCATGTACTCCAACCCACCTTGATAAAGAAGATCTACTATCAATTTCATTTCATGAAGGCACTCAAAATATGCCATCTCTGGCTGGTAGCCCGCCTCAACGAGTGTGTCAAATCCTGCTTTGATAAGTTCCGACACTCCACCACAAAGTACTGCCTGTTCACCAAATAAGTCTGTTTCTGTTTCTTCGGCTATGGTTGTCTCAATCACACCACCACGAGTACCACCAATGCCCTTCGCGTATGCGAGCCCAATTTTTTTTGTTTCCTCGGAAGCGCCCTCACCAAGTGCGATAAGACAAGGCACACCACCTCCCTTTTCATACTCACTCCGTACAAGGTGCCCAGGACCTTTCGGGGCGACAAGAAGAATATCGTGACCAGGGGGCGGCTCAACCTGACTGAAATGAAAATTAAATCCATGGCTAGCCATGAGAACTGCGCCAGGCTTTAAATTTGGCTTGATGCACGTTTTATAGACATCGCCCTGCAGTTCATCCGGCAAAAGAATATTTACGACATCTGCTTGCTTTACAGCTTCTTCCACTGAAAGTGGCTCAAAGCCGTGACTTTTGGCAAGATCAAAGTTTGGTCCACCAGGTCTCTGTGCAACAACCACTTGCAGTCCACTGTCACGAAGATTCTGTGCCTGAGCATGGCCTTGGCTCCCATACCCAATGACAGCAATTGTTTTGCCTGAGAGTACGGCCAAATCAGCATCGGAATCGTAATAAATTGTGGCTGGCACGAGGGGCTCCTTTTGAACCAAGGGTTACATTTAAAATTTTTATGGTTTTAGTACGTTAAAGAACTCTAACGCTTTTATCTGAAGCAGGTTCTTAAAATGAATTAACTGTCGCTCGCCGGCTCTACGTTGTTCCGTTCACAACTAGAGTTGCTGCCTCGAACCATTGCAATTCGGCCAGTGCGAACCAACTCGATAATACCCAATGGACGGATCATGTCGATGAACGCTTCAATTTTCTTTTCGGTACCTGAGATTTCTACAATCACACTATCGGCAGCAACATCAACAACTCGTCCACGAAAAATTCCTGCCAATTCCCTGACATTTGAACGATCCTGTCCGGCCGTGACTGACACTTTTACGAGCATCAAATCGCGTTCGACATAATTACGTGAACTTATGTCATCAACGTTTACTACTGTGACAATTTTTTCAAGTTGCCGCTTGACCTGCTCTTGAACTCGATTATCTCCACGGAGCACAAAAGTCATACGTGAAAAATTAGGATCGTCTGTCTCCCCAACTGCAAGGCTATCAATGTTGTAGCCACGAGAAGCAAGCATTCCCGAAATGTGCGCAAGAACGCCAGGGACATTCTGAACGGTTGCAGATAGAACGTGTCGCATCGACATAGCCTCAGCCTGGGAGTGCCATGCCGGCCTGCTGGCGTCTACCCTTCGGGTGAAAATTGAGTAATTGACCGAGCGAGTCAGTCTAATTTCGATCGCAGCCTAAATTCAAGCCACTTCCTGACCGAAAGAGGGAAGCGTGCAAGTCCTGTGGAAGTCGCCCAGAGGCCCAGCGGATTGACAAATAACGGAAAACACCGATATTTACAGTGCTGGCTGGAGTATTCAAACACAGATTCTAGACAGTCGTGTCGCCCAATGTTGGCGCACGGATTTCTTAGTTACCTACAGAAAGTGCAAATTTACCGTGTCTAATGTCCTTGCTCAGGAACTCATTGAAGCTGGTGTACATTTTGGCCATCGATCAAGTCGTTGGAACCCAAAAATGCGGCCTTATATTTTCGGCCGCAAAAATCTTATTCACATTATCGATGTCCGCGAAACGATTCGCGGTCTTCTCCGTGGTAAAAAATATCTTAAACAGGTTGCCTCGACAGGAAGTCTCATTCTGTTTGTCGGGACCAAGCGTCAGGGACAAGAAGCAATCGCACGTGAAGCCAATCGCTGTGGAATGCCTTATGTCAGCGATCGTTGGCTTGGTGGTACGCTGACGAACTTTCGCACCATTCGAAACCGACTGGCTCGCCTCGAAGAGCTTGAGGAGCTGCTCCCATCCGATGCCTTCCACAAATATTCAAAAAAGATGCAATCTTCTTTGCGACGAGAGCACCGAAAAATGCTTCGTAATCTTGGGGGCATTCGCACGCTCTCCAGACTACCGGAATGCCTCGTCATTTTTGATCCAAAAAAAGAAAAAAATGCAATTAACGAAGCACGTAAAATGGGGATTACCACAGTTGCTCTCATTGATACCGATTGTGATCCAGACGTAGTTGATCTTCCAATCCCTGGAAATGATGACTCGATCCGTTCAATCGAACTTGTTGCCTCTCGCCTTGCTGACGCCATTCTTGAAGGTAAAGCAGATGTTGCTGAGAAGAATCAGTCAAAGGATGAGGGTGCTACTCGTGACGCAAAACCTGCAAAGGCTGCACCAAAAGCACGTGGCAATGTTGCACCACCTTCCGCAAAAACATAACTCCTACCAATTGACTGTACGGTGTTCTGCTTTGCGGCTGCGTATAACGCTATGCGATTTGATCCCAAACATCGCACCGTACATTCGAATCGTCAACTCATCTTTGCTTTTCATCACAAACCCTGACATGACATGAGGACATAAAATAATGGCAGCAATAACAGCCGCCGCGGTAATGGCCCTGCGGGAAAAAACTGGTCTACCGATGATGGAGTGTAAAAAAGCGCTGACCGAGTGCGGCGGTGATACGGAACAGGCTGTTGACTGGCTGCGCAAGCAAGGTGTTAAAACACAAGCTATGCGAGCCGATCGTGAAACTTCAATGGGCCGGCTAGCCATTTACACAGACCTCGAAAAAGGTGTCGGGGCGCTCATCGAACTCAAGTGCGAGAGTGCTCCAGTGGCAGGCAGCCCTGGCTTCAAAGATTTTGTAAATGACATTGCGAAAACACTTGCCCTAGGCCCTGGTGCTGCGTCTCCAGAAGAACTCCTCGATCAGAAAAGTCAGGCACATCCAGATAAGACTCTTAGAGAACTTAAGGACGATCTATTCAACCGCATGCGTGAAGTTTTCGAACTCTCCCGTATCTGCCGAATTGATGCGCCGTGCGGTGGATATGCCCATCATGACGGATCGAAGGCTGCTCTTGTTGAGATCTCCGGTGAAACCACAGGATCAACCGCTGCAGAAGTTGCAAAAGACGTTGCTATGCATATTGTTGCCCTTTCACCTCAGGCAATTGTTAAAGAAGATCTTGATCAAACAGTTGTTGATAAAGAACGTGAAATCCTCACGGAAGCCGCAAGGCAGGAAGGAAAGCCCGACAATATCATTCAGAAAATGATCGAGGGCCGACTTCGAAATTTCTTCAGCCAGTGTGTATTGCTTGAGCAGCCGTTTGTCAAAGATGACAAACAAAGCGTGGGAAAACTTGTAAAAAGTGCTGGGCTTAAGGTCAAACGTATGGAACATTGGAAAATTGGCAGTGGAGATTAATGATTTTAACAGGCAGTAGGTCAGCTTCGTTGCCGATCTACTCCACTTGTCCTTTTATTCCACGTAGCCACTCATAGTAAACTATATTTTATGTCATCAGATCCTTACCGCCGGGTGCTCTTGAAGCTTTCTGGAGAAAGTTTTTCTCATGCCGGAGAACGTGGTATTGCAATGGAAGAAGTTCTTCACATTGCTAATCAAACGGTACAGGCAGCTGCCCGTGGAACACAGTTAGCTGTTGTCATTGGTGGCGGTAACATTCTTCGTGGTGCCTCTTTCACGGCAGGAAATAGTGGCGTTCAAGAAGCAACCGCTCACTACATGGGCATGTTGGCGACCGTAATCAATGGGTTGGCCTTACAGGACGCAATAGAGAGTCTCGGTGTTGAAACGCGATTAATGACTGCCATTCGCATGGATGGTGTTGCAGAGCCATACATTCGACGAAGAGCACGCCACCATCTCGACAAAGGAATCATCGTTATCCTTGCTGCTGGAACGGGGAGTCCCTTTGTAACAACTGACACAGCAGCAGCTCAGCGTGCGCTTGAACTCGAAGCGGATATCCTGATGAAGGCGACGCGTGTTGACGGAGTTTATTCAGATGATCCTGAAAAAAATCCCCATGCCGTGCTCTACCGTGACCTCAGTTTTCAACAGGTTCGAGAACAGAATCTAAGAGTGATGGACGCAACAGCAATATCCCAATGTATGGAACACAACATGCCCATACTTGTGTTTAATTACCGTAAAGATGGCAATATTGAACGAGCCGTTGCCGGTGAAAAGTGTGGCACGCTTGTGAGCAGCCATACGGAGATTGCTTCAGGTTGACGACATACTTGCTCTTCGTTGGCGAGTGAGTGACAATCTTAACATCGTGTGAATAAACTCAGTACGCAATCTTGCCCTAGGGCAAGGAGGAAAGAAAATGGCAGCCGATGAAATTCTTCTGGACGCGGAGGAACGAATGGAGAAAGCTGTTGATGTCTTTCGGAACTCACTGACTGGAATCCGCACCGGCCGTGCTAATCCGGGACTTGTAGATTCACTACGGGCCGAGGTTTATGGGTCACCAACTCCCATCAAGTCTTTGGCAAACGTAGGAGCGCCTGAGCCAAACCAGATTGTTATTCGACCGTTTGATCCAGGAACGATAAAGGACATCGAAAAAGCAATTCAGTCAAGTGACTTGGGTCTCAATCCCCAAAGCGATGGTAGAGTCATACGTATTACAATCCCATCACTTTCAACCGACGTTCGAAAGAAGATGACTGCTCGTATTAAAGAACTTGCAGAAGAATCAAGGGTCGCAATCCGTAACGTAAGAAGAGACGCAAATAAAGCTGCCGACGGGGAAAAAGCAAGCAGCGCTATGACGGAAGACGATTGCAACAGTACCAAAGAAGAAGTCCAAGATCTCACAAAGAAATTTGAAGGACGCGTAAGCGATCTCGCAAAAGCAAAAGAGACCGAAGTGATGGATAATTGACTTTTTTGTGTTTGGAGAACTTTGAGCCAGACCAGCACCCATGACAAACTTCGACGCTATCATTCCCGTTCGACTGAATAATATTGTCAAACGATATGGGCGACGAACTGTGCTTGATGGTGTTTCACTAGATGTTACTCGTGGAATTACCGGTCTTGTTGGGCCCAATGGCGCTGGCAAAAGCACACTTGTCAGATCCATCCTTGGCCTTGTACGACTTGCTTCTGGTCAAGCACGGGTATTTGGAATCGACCCATATCGTGCACCTCGTCGTGTTCGTCAGATTGTTGGAGTTGTTCCCGAAGATGAATGTACGATCCCAGGTTTATCTGGTGTTGAGATGGTTCGATATGCCGCACGTCTTTCAGGCTTACCATCAACTGAAGCACTGCGGAGGTCTCATGAAGTCTTGGATTGGTGCGATGCGGGTCAAGAGCGTTATAGACCCGTCGAGACGCTCTCAGTCGGCACCCGTCAGAAGGTCTCTTTTGCCGCTGCTATCGTTCATGATCCAGATATGATTATTTTAGATGAGCCGACGAATGGGCTTGACCCCATTGAGCGACAGGCAATGCTTGGGCGTCTCACTACTCTCGCCAAAGATCATGGAAAGACGATCTTTGTTTCAACACATGTTCTGCCTGATGTAGAGGCTATCTGTGATCAGGTCATCGTGCTTGCTGGAGGTCGTGTACGACTCACCGGTACCATTGACGCGCTTACTAAGCCTCCGCAGCCTGAACACCATCTTGTAGGAATTGGACCACTGAAAAATCTTGCAGCAAAACTCTCTGAGCGTGGTCTTACTGCTCGTGTGGAAATACGTGAGACAGAATCCATTATCTCTCTTGCGTCACCAAATCCAGAAAATATCAACACGGTCTGGGCTGCTGCAGCTGAAACTGGAGTAAGCATTCGCTCTCTATCGCCGGCAACCCGTCCACTCGAAGATATCTTCATTGAAACGCTTCGCCAGTCTGAACAAGTTTCTAATAAACAAGATCAGACCCTGCAAGGAAGCCACTAATGCCATTGCAAGATGTCGGTTATCGTCCGTGGAACAAGAAGCGATGTGGTCCTTCGACAACGATCTGGGTCATTGCTTTAACTGGCATTCGGCTGGCTTGGGAAAGCCGTTGGCTTCGACGCATGGTCTTTTTTGCTTGGAGCCCAGCACTTATTTTTGCTGCCAGTTTTTTTGCGTTTGAACAGGCTGTTGACGAGGGACGCCTGACCTCGCTTGGCACAGCGGCGCAACGTGGCCGCAATCTTGATGGTGTTGGCATGCTAGGCACTGTTCTCGCTGATGCCCTCGGCGGCAATGATGGGGACGTTGATGTTCAAACAACACGACATCTGGTTTGGACCCGACTCCTTCTGGCCTTCATGCGGGCCCCTCAAGCAATGCTTCTAGCAGCCGTTCTTGGATTAGTTGCCCCGACACTCATTTCACGTGACTTGAGGGCAAAAGCTTGGCTCATTTATTTCACCAGACCTGTAGGGCGAGCAGAATACATACTCGGCAAGTCTCTTATCCTCTTTCTGTTAGTTCTTGTCATAACCATGCTGCCTGCACTCGCACTCTGGTTCACAGGTGTTCTTGTAAGTCCCAGTGTTTCAGTTGCATTTGAGACGTGGGACCTTCCAATTCGTATTATTGCTGCAAGCTTAATCCTAGCCATTCCAACTGTCTTTCTAGCCCTAGCTTATTCATCACTCACGGCTGAAAGTCGTATCGCTAGTTTTGCGTGGTTCGCTACATGGGTGGCGTGCTGGATTGCACATGGAGCACTTACAACAGCTGATCTTGTTGCCAGCACACAAGATGGTGGCGTTTCAACTGTTCTGTCAGCGACCAAAGCAGATCAAGCTTCCCGTAGTTCAAAAATTGAAGTCTCTCCATTAAGACGTAACTTTCGATGGTTTGCCCGTGCAGCAGGAATCGACACCGGGCAGGATCGTTGGGCTTGGGTCTCTCCGTATCATGCGCTCGGTGCAGTTCAGGCGGCTATCTTTGGTATTGATACACGACCAAGTTCCTGGTGGCCATCTTCAATGACATTGCTCCTGATAAGTGTCAGCAGTCTCGTTATTCTCTCATGGAGAATAACCGCTCCAGCATCAAGTTAACCCACAATTTTGCCCACTCCATTACCCATGCTCTCCCTCCAGCACGTTACAAAGCTCTACGGCACTGTCATTGGCGTCAACGACGTTTCAGCTGAACTGGACCAAGGTGCTCACGGACTACTTGGACCAAATGGTGCTGGGAAAACGACACTACTTGGACTTATTACTGGACAATTGCGCCCAACTATTGGATCTGTACGGGTGTTCGGGGAAGCTCCTTTCGGAAACCGAAGGATTCTTGCCAGAATTGGGTATTGTCCAGCTGCCGACATCACTGAACGTAATGCGACGCCACAAGAATGGGTCACCTACCTCATGCGACTGAGCGGTTTTGATACGGCTGAAGCACCTCGGAGAGCTGCACGTGCACTCGAAGAAGTCGGTCTTGGTGAAGCATGTGTTCGCCCTCTTTCAACACTTTCAAAAGGCATGCGTCAACGGGCGAAATTAGCTGGAGCGTTTGCACACGAACCCGACTTACTTGTACTCGACGAACCATTTGATGGCCTTGACCCTATCGCTCGGCATGACCTAGTCAATCTTGTACGAACATGGGCTCAGACGAGGAGCCTTCTCGTAGCGAGTCATCTTCTACACGAAGTCGAAGCATTACGCGCCGATCTCGCTGTTATTCTTGGAGGTCGTCTTGTTGCAAATGGATCTGCGTCAGAAATCAGAGAGCTCGTTGACGCATTACCAACTACGATCACATTCAAAACACCCTCTGTAAATAATCTTGCTCAAATAGTCTGTGCAGCTGGTGCTGTAGAAACACTTCATATACCCGATATCAATACCGTTGTTGTTGGGACAAGACAAGTCAGTCACCTCACAGCTGTGGTTGCTAAAGCAGTTCATGAAGGTCTTGTAGTACGTGAAGTAATCGCTGAAGATAGAACACTCGAGGGCATCTTCAGTCGACTCGTGAAACTGCATCGGGGAGTTGAGCAATGAATGATTCTTCACGCATGGCGACCCCTCGTGACCAACAACAAAATTGCTCCTCCGAAGAGAATAGATTTGCAGCAATCCGAGCAGTAGCCAGTTTTCAGCTCAGCCGATTAATGACTAGACCCCGCCTTGCCATGGGCCTCGCTGGTGCTATTTTTCCAGCAGCAGTTATGTTTGCAGTTACACGCACGGCACCAATTGATCGAAACATGACTGTTGTCATGATATACGCCCTCATTCCTGAGGCACTTTGTGTCCTTGGGCTTCTCGTAACAATGTGTCCTGTTGTCGCTGACGAACTTGAACGGGGAACGTGGATTCATATTGCCGTCCGGCCAGGTGGTCGACAAAGCTTGCTTTTGGGCACGTTTGCTGCTGCCGTCCTCTGGACGGGCACCGTTGCTTTCACCGCACTCATACTCACACTACTTGTTGCTCAGCCGACACAGCCACTTGGACTAGTTGTGATGTTTACAATACTTATTGGATTATCCTGTATCGGACGAGCTGCTTTGTTTGCACTTCCTGCCGTTATCCTTCCAAAACGTGCCCTCATCGCTAGCGTTGGTGTTGCCTTGATTGTTGAGTATTTTGCAGGTTTACTACCTGCTGTTGTAAATCAAATCACAGTAAGCTTACGTCTGCGAAGTCTTCTTGTTGAATGGATGGAATGGCGACGAGAACTGCCGATTGAGATGACACTTTTTGTGGATGATTATTCAGCACCCGTGCAAATAATTGCTGTCTGCATTCTTGTTTTTGTACTTCTTGCAACTGCTGGATTTATTCTCAATCACCGCCAGTTTCCACCAAGTGTAGAAAATTAATGGATGGATAGAACAACAGAACTCATTGATGATCCAGTCATCCACATTGAAAATCTTGTAAAGGAATACAAGAGTAGTGATGGCACGATTGTTCGGGCAGTTGACAATATTTCAATGTCTGTTGCTGCAGGTGAAATTGTTGGATTGCTCGGTGCTAACGGTGCTGGGAAAACGACAACACTTCGCATTATTGCAACGCTTTTACAACCAACGTCTGGTCACACTCAAGTTTGTGGTCACGACAGTATTAGAGACCCCGTTGGAGCACGACAGTCCCTCGGATATGTATCGGCCACAACTGGTGTGCCGGATCGCCTGACAGCCCGCGAATTACTTACTTCTTTCGGACGCCTTCATGGTCTTGATGAAGATGCCATCAAAGAACGACTGGAGTGGCTTATTCAAACACTTTCCTTAAGCGATTACATTGATCGCCCCGCTGGCAGGCTTTCTTCAGGACAACGACAGCGTATTTCACTAGGCCGGGCACTTGTTCATAACCCCCCGGCGCTTGTTTTGGATGAACCTACAAATGCGCTCGACGTTGTAGGGTCACGTGATCTACTTGACACGCTTGACCACCTAAGAGAACGAGGTCACGCAATTTTGCTATCAACACACCGCCTCCACGAAATCGAACACCGGTGTGATCGCTTTGTCATTATTAACACTGGACACATTGTTGCCATGGGCACGCACGGTGCGCTCGTTTCAGACTCGGGTGATCTTGAAAGTGCATTTTTTCGTGCAATTGATAGAGAGACCCCTGCATGAACCACACTGTTAGTTCTCTCTGGGCCGCTGTGTCATTAGCTCGTCGTGATCTTCTCGAATTTTTAAGAGACCGAAGAACTGTTGCTGTCACGCTCCTATTACCAATGATCACATATCCATTGGTTGCTCTTTCGAGTTCTCTTGGTGTTCGAACAGGATTACAAACTACCGCAGAGCAACAGTCAGCCACGCCACTTTCACTTGTTCTTAGTGGACCTGAATCTCCTCGTTTAGCTACTCGTCTTGGAATGATTCTTTTAGAGGCTAAAGAGAATCCTCCGCCCGGATGGCCCAGTGACGTCTTCGCTGAGATTGAATCATCTGAAAAAGCAAAGCAACTTCTTGATTCTGGAAAAGTTGATTTATGGATTGACGTACCAGAAGGATTTTCAGAACAGCTTACAGGATTTAACACGATTGATCTGACTGCCCATGTCTCCGAAAAATATCCTGCAAGTACCAAAACTCGGGACCAGCTTGAGTCACTCATGCAGAGTTTTGCGACTCAGATTCGTGAGGAGCGAATGGAACTCGCAGAAGTTCCACGCAGTTTCTTCAACCCCATCAAATTAATATTCGAGGGCAAGGATCCTGCAGAAGTGATTGCTGATCGAAGAATCATTGCGCCGGTCTTAGGAGCAATACTCGTACTTCTCGCCGTATTAACAATGACTGGGTCATTTTATCCAGCAATCGATGCCATTGCTGGTGAAAAAGAGCGGGGCACAATTGAGACACTTCTCATCGTCCCATGTCGCACACAAGATATTGTGTTTGGGAAATTTCTCGCTATTTTCGGTTT
>Ga0233432_10000686_pt1 | contig 32346 bp, 42 predicted proteins | sample SI_122_August201_6_FD_179870 | JGI IMG/M metagenome (GOLD analysis project Ga0233432, IMG submission 179870) | Seawater microbial communities from Saanich Inlet, British Columbia, Canada - SI_122_August2016_10_MG | ecosystem: Environmental > Aquatic > Marine > Inlet | place: Canada: British... | reverse complement strand
TATGAGTAATTACGAACAAATACCATGGCAAGATATTACGGAGTTTGGCCAGAAAACTCTCCTAGAGAGCCATCTTTTCACAGTCTCTTGGATCACCACTAGATATTGTAATTATTCGTGCAGTTATTGCTGGCCACACGCAAGATCTAGTGTCCCAGACAAGAAGCCGACAGAATTGTACTTAAAGACCATGGATAGTATCAAAGCACAAGCTCGTGCAAATAACTTTACAAACTTCCATTTTAGTTTCAGCGGCGGAGAGCCCACAGCAAATAAACAGTTTATGCCATTGGTTGAGCATTACTGTAATGACAAAGAAGCTGAGTATCAAAGCATACATATGACTACAAATCTATCACCAGGACCTATTTGGTGGGATAAGTATATACATAACACAAAAAGTTTACAACGCCGAAGTGTTACAGCAAGTTTTCATGCAGAGTTTGCAGATGAACAAAAGTTCGGTGATACATGTTTACAACTTATGGAAGGAGGAGTATATGTTACAATCAATCAAGTTATGGTGCCGCAAATGTTCGAAGAACTTTATGAACGCCTGGAACGATTTGCCGCCAGAGGTATTAATGTCACTCTCAAGCCCCAGTCCGATCCAACCGCCTCCCACGTGGTACATGGATACACTGAAGACCAGATCACAATCTTGCGACAAGGTTTCCCACAACACTGGGAAGGAGAATCAGTCGCACAAGTCTTACTTAAAACAGATCAAGGAGTAGAGTACGAAATAGATCAAGCAGAACGTTTTAATGCATTTGGATTTAATAAGTTTCAAGGCTGGGAATGTAATGCAGGTTATCAAGGTATTATAATACGAGATACTGAGGTAAGGCGTAGTCATAGTTGTCATGACGATTTATTAGGTACTACAACTGGCGGCTTCGAAATATTTAAACAACCAAAGCCTTGTATAACTCCTAGTTGTATGAGTAGTGCAGATAGTAAACTACCAAAGAGAAAAATATGAAGTTTGGAATATTAGGTCATGGCTTTGTTGGCAAAGCTACAATGTTAGGATTAAGATTACCTAACGACACAATTATACATGACCTTAATTTGAATACAAATAGAAGTATATTAGACGATGCTGATGTAGTATTTGTATGTATTCCTACTAATACACAAACTGACGTTAACATATTAATTAGCGAGATAGAACAACTAAAAGCAGATACAGTTATAATCCGTAGTACATTGCCAATTGGTGCATGTGAAAGAATAAACAAACCTTGTGTAATATATATGCCAGAATTTTTACGAGAAAGACATTGGGAAACTGATTGTCTTAATCGTCCTTTAATTGTAGGGTGCAACAGTGAAGTACCAACATGGCTTAATGACATTTATGATATAGTAACATGCTCTACAAAAGAAGCAGAGCTTGTAAAAATGTTTTCAAATAATCTTGCTGTAATGCGTATTGCTTTTGCTAACACATTTTACGACCTAGCAAATAGTGTTGATGCAAACTATGATGCTGTTAAAGATATGTTTCTTGCTGTACAGCCAAAACAATCATATTTAGATGTACCAGGGTTTGATAATAAACAAGGATTCAGCGGAAAGTGTTTACCAAAAGATTTAGATTTCTTAATTTCTACATTAGATGTACAAGGTATAAATTCAACAGTCTTTAAAGAAATAAAAAAGTTAAACAAAGAGTGGCAAGATGAAGGTTGATATACAAGACGTATTATTTTGGATGGATGCTATTCGAGATAGTGATGATACATACCGTACCCTTGAAAGTTTTTGGAAAGGCCAAGTAAACAGTAAAGTATGGCTAGCTGAGAACCTATTAGAATTTGTACCTGTTAGACCGTTAAATATCGTCATATACGGCGGTTGGAACGGAGTGCTGGCAAGTATACTCTTTAACTCTAACATTGCTGTACAGCGCATTACAAGCGTTGATATAGACCCTGTGTGCGAAGATATAGCAAACACTGTAAACAGACGTTACTTAAATGAAAACAAATTTAGTGCTGTAACAGCAGATATGTGCGAATATACTAGTGATGCTGATGTAGTTATTAATACAAGTTGCGAGCATATTACACAAGATCAATACGACAACTGGTTAAGCAATCAACCAAATGATGCTACAATTGTATTGCAGAGCAATAATTATTTTGAATTAGAAGAACATGTACGATGTGCAACAGACTTAAATAACTTTATGCGTATGAGCAACATTAATCCTTATTTGTGCAAAACATTAGAAACACTCAAGTATGATCGTTATATGTTAATAGGTAAAAAGAAATGAAGCCTGTTTTAAAATATTCAGAATTAAATATTACAAATGTATGCAATTATAGTTGTACACATTGCCAAAGTTTTAATAATTATAACTTTAAAGGTCATCAGCGTTGGGACGATTATAAAGACGAGTACAAACTTTTAAGCAAACAAATTGATATTAACATAATACAGCTTATTGGTGGTGAACCTACACTTAATCCAGATTTCTATAAATGGCTCGACGGTGTATCTAAGTTATGGCCAGAATCTCAATTACAGATAGCTACTAACGGAACAGCTCTTGATAAAATAACAGAAGATGTTTATAATGTTTTAGCAAGAAATAATAGTACACTTTGGATAACATGCCATGATATAGCACTGTATGACGGATTTATAGACTTTATTAAAACATTCCTTGATGTAATTGTATCTGATACTGGCGAAGCACCTGCTCGTAAAGTATCTAGAATATTTGTTGACAAAAATGGTGTTGAAGTAATACTTGATTGGACGCAAACATTTAGATCTAGTGCTGTAGATCTAATAGACAATAAACTAACAATGAAGTACAATAGTAATCCAGTTGATGCACATAAAAATTGTGGATTTAAAACTTGTCATCAAATGAATAAAGGCAAATTATACAAATGCCCATTAGTAAGTGTACTACCAGACTTTTTAGACCAATTTAATGTTGCAGTCTCGGATAAAGAATTAGCACATGCATATAAGCCGATGTCTCATGATGATGATGTTGAAAAATTTGTAGACGATCTAGTTAATCATATACCGCAATGTAAGTTTTGTCCTAGTAATTATAACGAAGCTCATGATTTTGTAGGTACAGATAAAAAAATTAAAGTACATTTATTATGATTAGTTTACAAGAAGCTTGGATTTTAGTAGAAGAATTAAATGACCAGGCTAATCAGCAAACTAGTTGGAAAGACATTGAACAAGCCATTTTAAATCAATCTGAGTATTTTAAAAATAGTATTACACAGTTAGATGATGACAGCCGGCTTGCAATTAAATATTGGTTACAGCAAGATGACGAGTTTTACGATTATTGTAATTGTTTATCTAATAATATGATTGTGGATCTTGTCGGCAAAGACTATGTGTGAACGTTCGCCAGGATGACATCTGTCATCTGCTTCGTCTATTTTTTCAAACAATCCTAATATATCTACAGTATTCCATTCTGGAGATTTGTCTTCGTGGTTTTCTATAACGTAATTGAGACTTTTAATATTTTTATTTTGTAAATATGTATTAACATGATTTAATCTAGTGTAAAAGTCCAACAACATATCATTTCTATTACTATAATTCATATAGAACGGTTTATCTCGGTCATTCCAGGGGTTAATTCTTTGTGTTGTGTTAGACTTAATAATACAAAATCTACTATAATATGTCCAAGTAACTAAGGCAATATCACCTTCCTTAAAATCAAAATTTAAAATATCATTCCAAATTTCTTTATTACTATTACCAGATTTTCCTAAATTTATACATTCATAATCTAACTTTTGTGCTAATAATATAGGAAATGCTAACTTACTATAATTAGGTCCAGGTCTTCCGTTATTATCTAGACAATCAGGTAACCCGTGACCATACGTATAACTACATCCAAACGCAACTATTCTCATAATATAAAATCAAACTCTGTGGCAAAACACATACGCGGTTCATTAGTATTATGTTTATCTACTGCATGTAGAATAGTATTGTCCATAATTACAATATCGCCTTCTTCTATAGTAAGTTTAACGCTGTCCGTATCTTGATAATCTGTTGACCATTTTCCGTATTCACTATTATGCATGAATACTAGATTTGATCCGCCAGTAGGAGCTTTAGGATAAAAAAGAATTATTAAACTTTTTTCGTCATCGGTGCTATATCGATCCCAGTGATTTTTGATTTCGCATCCTTCGTATGTCAAATTAATCCACATGTTGTTAAATTTTAAATTAGGTTTACTGGAAAACACCTCGACGTACTGTTTGCCTATTTGCTTTAATTTATCTAACAAATTAGTAAAATCATCAAACGATGTAATGTCTAAATCTGTACTACAAATCTTTCCTCCTCTAGCATAAGGATGATTAACATTTTTATTTTGAGGAAGCATAAGTTTTTCCATTGCAATATTATAAAGTTCATCTGTAAATAAATCTTTTTCGTTTTGCAATACAATGACTGGTGATCCAAATATTGATAGTATCATGTTACTGTCCAATCTCCATTAATTAATGCATCTTCAAGGTCTTTATAATCATGAATTTTATTAAGTGTTATATTCTTCCAAGAATTATATCTATCTTCCATGCCTGCAGTTACTGATTTTTCTGCTACTTCTTTACTAATTTTTCCAAGACCGGCTAATACATGATTCCATGCTCTATAACTTAAATGATTATACGGATTAGAAATATCATCTTCTGTTAACATCCTATGAGATGCAATTTCTAAAATATCTTTGACCCTGTCAGTTAAAATTTCTCCACTAGCACAATATTGCCAAAACGGAGTGTCTGATCTTCCTCCTAAATAATGTAAAACTATAAAATCTTTTATATCGTCATAAATTTTAGACATATCTTTATTATATGTTGCACTTGATGTACCATTTTTTAAAGCTTCGCCTAGTGCATCAATTTGAATTTTAGTAGCGTGAACACTTGTAGCTTCTAAAGGTTCTACAAAAGCACTTGCTAATCCTAACGATATGCAATTTTTTTGCCACATATTTTCTAATCTACCTGCTTCAAATTTTATATGGTTATTAGGACTTATATCAAATTTTGGATGACGCATTTCTAATTCTTTAATTGCGTCATCATAACTAATAAATTCATCACAATATACATAACCAAATCCCATTTTGTCAAACAACGGTATCTTCCAAGACCATCCTGCTGTCATTGCTTCAGCACCAGTATATATGCCAATAGGTCGATGATAAGGAAGTCTAAATGGAATAGCACTATTTAAGATAAGATGTTTACTGTATGATATCCATTTATTATTTAGATTGTTCATAAGTAATTTTTTAAAACCAGTACAGTCAATATACAAATCTCCAGTTATTAAACTACCGTCCTCTAACATTAAACTTTCTATACCGTTATCATCTATATTAACTTTTGATACTATAGAATCTATTACTTTTACATTTTTAGATTGTTTTCTTAACCATTTTCCGACTAAATGCCCGTCGAAGTGATAACTCCATTCAGTTTCTGTCCAAACACCAGATTCGTCTTTTCTAATAGGTACTTTATCTTCACTTAAGAATAGCCCTAACGGAGACACATCGTGAAGATTTTTGTTTTGCGAAATCATTAAAGGTAAGAAGTCTTCTCTTTGTGTATTTGGAAGTATATCAAGTGGCAACTTATATGTATTTGGCCAGCCGCTATGCTGAACAGCAATTTTCATACTTCCTTGCACGTCTTCCATAAAATCCTTAGGATTAAATCCAAGAGTACTATTACTGTTTATTAATGATCCTACTACATGTGTGCCACCTTCGCCAACGCCGATGATACCTATTTTACTAGATTCTATAACAGTAATGTTATGATTATATATTTTACTTAAAATTAAAGCAGCCAGCCACCCTGCTGTTCCGCCACCGGCTATTACTATATTCATAGTAATATTTATCGCTATAAAGTGCGCATAAATATTTAAATAAAACTACAAAGGAAAGAAGTTTGAAATGTCTTACATAACTACTGTTAAACTAAATTTGGATATTAATAAGATAAAACAAAGTTGTTATACACTTAACAATATTGTTAAAAATTTTAATATTAGTGACAGCGGCTATGAAGATGATTCCGGTGTTGCACCAAAAACTACTAAAGTACACGAACAATATAATTTATTTTTGCATCCATTAGAAGAATTTCATTCTTTATATTTCGAAATACAAAAATTATTTCGTCAACTCAATACTAATGAAGAAGAATACTATATTCAATGTTGGTTAAATTTATACAAGCAAGGTAATTTTATCGATTGGCACGAGCATTATCCCGCACATCTTAATGCTTATCATGGGTTTTATTGTGTAGACTGTGAGCCGAGTAAAACATCTTATAGACTGCCTAATGTAGAAGACATTGTTGATATTGATAGTAAGAACAACTTGTTAGTATTAAGCAAGAGTGACGGAGACTGGCACAGGACTTGGCCTTGGCAGTTTGCAGATAGAGACAGAATTACTATAGCTTTTGACATTGTTCCTAGAAAATGTACTACTGCCTTTTCAGGTGTGTGGATACCTATTTAACTTCTTTCAGTCCAAATTCTCTATCTAAATATTTATATTCTACCTTAACTGGATCCCACTGTTCTAATTCTGCAAAAATAATATCTTTGTCTAGTGTACTGCATGTGTAAACATCGAGTTGTACAAGTGCAGGATCTACAGCGTCCCATACATGTATTGCAATGTGACTAGTTTCTATTACAACTACACCTGTTAATCCTTCGTTGCCTGGCATATCTACATATGCAGTGATAGGTCCTCTACAAACTTTCATTCCAATTTTTTCAACTAATTGTTTTAGCCAATTATGTAACCATACTTCGTCAGTTGGTGGACTCTTAACTTCTGCTCGAATAATTAAATGTTTGTGTTCTAATACTTTCATATAATGGTTCTTTTATTGCCTCGTCTTTTAGTATCTAGTGTACCGCAGTGAATGCCTCCTTCCCAAAATAACATATGTCTTTGATCAACAGTGTGACAATCAATACCGTGTGTTTTTAAAAATTTAAATAAGTCTGGTAATTCGCGCCCGAATATTATATTGTTTCGATCTACAATTAATACATTAAGATCAAAACAGCAGTCTTGATTGTAACCTGTCCAATTACCTAAATAATTTTCAACCCAGTCTAATTCGTATCTGCCGCCCTTTGCAATAAAGTTTGTTTTGTATTCCTTTGTTTTTGGCGAAGGAATAAATTCTTTAGCGTCAATTAATTTTAAATGTCGTAGTGCTTGAGGAACCCAATTTATACCAGCATGTAAAACTGTTTCGTCATCGATCATAATAAACCCGTGATCAATATGACCATAGTTTTCGGCGTGTCCGCCTACGTTTTTTATAAATTCAAATTCGGGTAGATTACGTTTAAGCCATTCGTATCCTTTTTTACTGCCGGGACCGTCACTGTCTATGATAATTTTATCACCTACTGGAAACATAGTTGCTGTATGAAATAATACTCTGTCATTTAATTTACTATAGTAAATATTAGTTCCAGGATCTTGTCCTGGCATATACCATATATCGCTCGGTGTAACAGGAACTAACGGCGGCGCCGCTTGACTAATCCAATTATACCCTTGGTCAAACATATCTGAAAATATATTATAGTAACTTAGACCGTCAAAGTATCTATCAGTTAAACTAGTGTATGTTTGCACAATAGTTTTACCTGCTACTTTGTACTGATCTCTAGGAACTGTTGGCCCCATTGGAAACTTTACATCAAACCCTGGCATTGCAATATGTCCATCATACTGATGTACATCTGGTCTTTTAACTGTGACTCCGCCTGCTTTTAAGAAGTCTGCTAATTTGTCAAAGTCTTCTTTTGTTTCATCTAGTATTTGATTAAACTGTGACAAGTTCTCATCTGGAAATAAATGATCTAAGTCACCACCTGCATACGAGTCTGCAACAATAACTTCTTCTAGTGGGTCGTATTCTGTGTAAACCATTGTAGGTTCTCCTCTAATGCTTCGAAGTATTCGTCATCTGCAGCTATTGGAACAACATAAAAATGTTTCTCTAGCCAGGTCTCGTGTTGCTTTCTAACTTTATAGTGTAATCCAAATCTGTAAAATACTGTATAACCAGCATCTTCAAATATTTTTGTAGCACGTTCTACTATACTATTGTGATTATTTAATAACTTATCACGTTCTAAAATTTGTAAATATTTTACAGCGGCTGCAACTCCTGGCAAACTAAAACAATATGTAAACCCGTGTTCCCAATTAAAGTTTTTAGGTAATGCATCTCTAATTTTATCATTAAACAGCACCATACTTAGCGGAAAAAATCCTCCAGTAATTGCTTTACCCATTGTTGAAATATCAGGACGTATGTTCATATTTTCCCAACCAATATAAGTTCCAGACTTGCCGCCACCCATAAAAATGTCATCAATAATTATTATTACATCGTGTTTTGTTCTTACTTCATCTAAACTTGCCCAAAACTCTGCACTAGGAGGAGTCATGTCGCCTCCGTATGCACAAGTTTCAATAACTATTGCTGCTACTGAATCCCAATCAACTTCGTCAAACTTACTAGTATCTCTAGGTATTCGTTTTACTGAAGGATTAGGGTCTAGGGTATAGAATGGTGCATCCATAAAATTATCATGCCCAATACTTGAAGTAAAATTTGTACTACCGTGGTAACTATCTAAAAATCCTACAATAGTTTTTTTGTGGTAATTTCCTTTTTGGAACTGGTACGCACATGCAAGTTTAACCGCTCCTTCATTAGCATCAGACCCACTAAGGGCGTAAAAAGAATTCATTCCTGAAATTTCACGTACTCTGTCAGCGAGCTGAAAGCTAAGATGATTTAATCTCAACGTATCAGTGTTAGGCATAAAATGTTCGCCTATTTCTGGTTTGTTATTTTTCATAGTGTCGTATACATAATCAATAATTTCTTGGTTATGATATCCTAATACATAACACCCGTATTGTAAAATCGGATCAATAACTTTTCTTCCATCTCGTATCTCACCAAATTTCCAATATGGTAATCCTAGTTCTAATTCCATATTGTCTGGTTGTACCTCTGGCACCAATCCTGTGTATTTCATTTTAGTCCTTAATGTAGTCTTTAAATATTTCCAATCCACGTTGGAAAGTTAATGGTTTTCTATTTTCTAGAAGTGTAAAACATAATGTCCAACGATGTTCAACAGGCGAAGGGTTCCATGTAGAATGCAATTGGCTAATGTTAAGTAAACTGGGACGATCAATGACAACTTCATGTACTAAATCAGCATCATCATGATCTGCAAATAATACATACTCTATATCTATATCAGGTTTAATACCTGCTTTATAAAATTTTTGATTAGCGTCTGCTTCGTCTAAGTAATGTTTTTTTATTTTAGAGTCGTGTTTAATTTTATACCATTGGGTTGTACTATCTGGCGACCCCCATGTAAAGTTTAGTTTACAACAATCATTATCGCCGGGCATGGAAGATGTATCTGAATGTAAGGGCACTCTGCCGCCGTTTGGCGGTGTATAAAATCCTTCTAATACATTTGATATAGTTAGACCAACACTTTCTATCCATTCTCTAAAAGGAGGATGAATGTATTTGTCTTCTATCAGTGCCGTATAATTTTTTGAACCTTCGTTAAAAATTTCTGGTTTAGGATATTCAAACGGTACGCTTACATATCTGTGATATATATTGTCTGTCATTGAGCCAGTATTTCCTTTAAATAATTTTCGTCCCAGTGATCATAATATGATGTTTTAGACAGTCTATCTCTACCAACTTGTAATTCGCTGCGTTCTTGACATAGTATTAAATTATATTTATTGTTGTTAGATTGTACACCATTTATATGTGAATAACGATGTTTACTATCAGGCAGGAATACTAGAGTAGGGAATTGTTTGTTATACTTTATTGCTAATTGCTCTACTTGTTCAAAGCTATAGCTGCTATCTACTACGTAAAGTATTACTTCTACTGTACTAAAATCTGGGTTTGATACTTCTTGGTCTGCTAACTCTATTATTTTGTATTTTGCTCTTTTGGCAAATGGACAAACAGGCGAACCGTTTAATTTATCCCGAGGTATTGAAAGATAATCAACCCACTCAGATATATTTTTTTCTATATTATTCATGTAATGTAACCTGTAATACTACTCGAGGTGTAGATCCTATATTAGCCGCGCCATGGAGCGCAGAACTATTTGCGTATTGAAATATATCACCTTTTTTATAGTCAGTCGTAACATAGTCTTCGTACATAAAGATATGACCAGGTTGCCAGTCTTGTAATGGTATCCAAAATCTATCTGCATTTTGCTGTTGTACGGTGTGCGGATCTACATGCATCGGCATAAAGTTTCCTGGCATCATCTTAGTAATCCACCAGTGTTGCTGTCTACCACATGATGAAATATTCGGAACGTCTATTTGTAAATTGTCTTTGGTAAACATTTGAAAGTACTTGGCATTAGGATCATAACCAGCATCAATTGCTTTCTGCCACTCGCTTTTACCTTTAACACCTTCTGGAATACCTCCGTGTTTAGGACGAAATATTCCTTCTTTAGACATTACTTGCTCAACAGTGGTTGTAATCCAGGCATCGTTTTGTATATTGCCAATTTTCTTCATATTTGTATTTATTAATTAAACTACCAGTTATCTATATATACAGGCTTCTGTTACAATAAATATGCATATGTTCAGGTTTAATCAATTACAAAACATTCATCTTGAAATAACAAATAGATGTCAGGCAAGTTGCCCAATGTGTAGTAGAAACTATCACGGCGGATTAGAAAATCCATTGATTAAAAATCAAGATTGGACAATTGATGATTTTAAACACATCCTAACCAGCGAAGTACTACACCAAATAAACAGTTTTTACTTTTGTGGAAACTTTGGTGATCCTATTATCAATAACGATTTAGCAGAAATGTGCAGCTATGCAACTGATGTTAACCCTACTATAGAGATTAGGATACACACAAACGGCGGAGCAAGAAGTACAGACTGGTGGAAGAAACTTGCAAAAGCATTGCCTAGTAACCATTGTGTTATTTTTGCAATTGACGGATTAGCAGATACGCACAGCCTATATCGTATTGGTACTGACTTTGACAACGTATTAAAAAATGCAAAAGCGTTTATTAATGCAGGCGGTATAGCAGAATGGGCGTTTATAAAATTTAAACATAACGAACATCAACAGCTTGCTTGTGAAGCATTAGCAACGGAACATGGCTTTGCTAGATTTACATGTAAAGATAGTGCAAGATTTGTTGCTACTGATAAGTTTGAAGTTTTAGATAAAAAAGGCCAGCTTGAATACTACCTAGAGCCGCCTACGGGAAGTAACATATCTCTTATAACCCAAGACGTAATTGACAACTATAAGGATGTAGTGGACGCTAGTGAAATAGATTGCATAGTATTAAAACGTAAAGAAATTTATATAACCGCACAAAGAAACATTATGCCTTGCTGTTTTTTAGCAAGTGCTCCGTATAATTATATACACCCTAATGATTTAGCTAAAGATATTAGACAAAAGATAAAATCACAGCACTCTAGTCTTATTGCAGAGTTAGGAAATACTAATGCTCTTGATCATTCTATAAAAGATGTAATAGATTCTAATGCTTGGCAAACAGTATGGCACAAGTATTGGGGTGCAGAAAAACTAATTACATGTGCAAGAACGTGCGGAGTTAACAAACTTAGTAAACCAAAAGATCAGTTTATTGAATATACTGAACTATGATTAAGGAAAACAATGTCTGACCTAAAAAAGTATCAAGCTGAAATTGCAGAAGTAAGTGGCACAGAAACATTTTGTGTGTTACCTTGGATACATATGGCAACTAGACCAAATGGTGATATGCGATTATGTTGCACATCTAATGCAAGCGGCGCAGGCGATAATCATGAAGTAGGTCTTGTGAAAATGGAAGATGGTAAACCTGCAAACTTTGGTAAACACACTCCTTTAGAAGCATGGAATAACGATTATATGAAAAGTGTACGTACAACTATGCTTAATGGTGAAATCCCTGCAAGTTGTACAGGTTGTTTTAAAGAAGAAAGCCAAGGCATTGTAAGTAAACGTATTTGGGAAACAGGCACTTGGCACCGAGACGATAATGGCGTAGACATTCCTGAACTTATTCGTCAAACAAAAGAAGACGGCACTGTGCCAGAAAATTTAAAATATTTGGATCTAAGATTAGGACATACGTGCAACATTAAGTGTGTAATGTGTAGCCCGCATGATTCAAGTAAGTGGGTTGCGGACCATAAAAAACTTATTCCTGTACTACAAGATCCTGAAGTTAAAAGACAAATGCAATGGGATCGCAAATTGTTTAATAACAAGTGGCACGAGAAAGATTCATTCTGGAAAGAAATTAATGCACAAATTCCTAACCTAAGACAAGTGTACTTTGCTGGAGGCGAGCCTCTAATGATTAAAGAACACAAAATGTTTATTAAAGAAATTATTCGCCAAGGCTATCAAGATAAAATACTATTACGTTATAACTCAAACGGATTACTTGTAGATGAAGAATTAATTGAGTTATGGTCAAAGTTTCATAAAGTTAAATTTGCTGTTAGTGTTGATGCAAGTTTTGAACGTGATGATTATATTCGCTTCCCTACAAAATTTGCTGATGTAGAACGCACACTGCATATGCTAGATAACACACCTGACAACATACATATTAGTATGGCAACGGCTGTACAAATCTTCAATATCAAACATATGCCTGATTTTATAAAGTGGAAAATAAACAGTAATTTTAAAAAGATGAATATTGGTTTAGTAGGCGGAGTACAAATGGGCGGCGGATTAGTTAATATGCACCTAGTACACATACCAACGTTTCTTAATATTACAATACTTCCAGAACAAGACAAACAAGAAGTGCGTGAACGTTTTGCAGAACTTAAAACATGGCTATGGGAAAATTATACACAAGACGATGATTTTTGGATACATAATCCATCTGGTTGGCCTAAATGGGAAGGCTTGTTAGCACATATGGATTCAGCAGATAACAGCCATTTACTTTCTGGTTTTAAAGAGTATGTGAACAAACTTGATGCTATTCGTGGATTAAACGCAGCGGCAATATTTCCTGAACTGGCTCATTTACTTTAGTTAACGGAATATCTGCGGCACAAGTACACCATTTACGTGTACATATTACAGCCTGACTAGGATGTTCAAAAGTTCCTTTATAAATGTTACCTAAACTTCCGCCTACTCTACAAGTAGCACGATGAACTTCGCCGTCCCAGTTGATCATTAAACTTTCAATACCTGCATTACATTTCCAACCTTCGAATTGATTTAATTTGTGTTTAATAACATCATTGGCATGCATTTCTTCTTTGTCGTCAATGATAACATTAGGCTTTACTGTTGATGCTTGATTAAGTATCCATTCTAAATCTTTTGGATCATAACGCATGTCATCAAACCAATCTCTATTATCGGCTTCTGTCCAGCGTATGCGTCTAATTACATATGGAATATTGTGTCCGTTAAATACAGTAGTAGCATGTTTTACCTTGTCCATGTATTCATGGTGTGCCATTATGTTAAGTTGAAAAGGTAAGTTATCAACTTCGTTTGCTTGCGCCCAAATTAAAACATTATTAATTACTTTATCAACTACTTCGTTATCAAAGTGTATACTGAATACATAATGATTTACTGGTAAACTTTCATAAAAGGTAAAAGGCAATGTTCCGTTTGTTGTTACATTAATCCAGTCAACTTTATCTCGGGCGTATGCTAATATTTCTTTAATATTAGGATGCACACATGGCTCGCCGCCTGTAAAACTAAGTCTTACAGGTTTGCCTATTTCTACTAACTTATCTATTGCATCTTTAAATGTTTGCAAGGGTGTATGTGGGCTAAAGTTATCGTGTATTTCAGCAGGACAATATCCGCAATCTAAATTACAGCGTTTGCCCATATTCCATTCAACATGTATACTATCTTGATGTGGCCATTTGCTTATTACTTTATGCATTGCACACCTTTAACTTCATTATATTTTTTTAAGTGTGTTGTATCAATATCTTGAATTAGATCTGCTACAGGAATCATTCCTAAATTAAGATTTTTAAATTTAAATGATTGTAACTTTACCCATAAATTTATATAAATTTTTCTTAGTAAGTACATTGGATAAGGTATTGTAGGACCAAACTTAACCATAAAATCTGCACTATAAAATTTTTGAGGTCTTATTCCTTTGGCTACACTATCTTTGTCTTTAAAGATATCTAAAACTGTTTTTCCAACTTGACAATAATTTATGTATACAGTTCCGTGAGTCCATTGAAATGTAAAGTGTTTCATATCTTCTTGTGTTAGGTTTATCACAGGTCTATCTTTAAAAGTAACTACTACTGTAGGATGATTTGTTGTTCGTAACTCTGCTTCTAATTTATGTATAAGAATATTAAAACGCTCTACGCATTTTTGTATTTTCTTTGGAGAATTATTAAACCATTCTGTTCCTATAGTTGCTTCGCCACGTAAGTCTTCAAAAAATTTATGCAGATAGTTTAAATCTTGTTGCATACTAGTACTATTAGTACTAATATATCGATCAATATAAACTCCACTGTGGTTTATTTCTTTAATACATTGATTAAGTTCATCAATAAGATTATGCGTACCCCAGTTAGTAAATCTATCTATTTCGTATAATTTATAATTTTTTAAAAGTTCTTTGTACCATTTTTTAGCAATACTAGTATTTCTAACTTTAAATGGTATAATAGTGTCTTCTTTGCCGTTTGTTAATATAAGGTTAAACATATGGTGTAAACTCTGGATTAGCTGCAAGGAAGTCTTGCCCACGAGTTTTGTCTAAACGCTTGTTAAACTCTATACAGTCTTGCCAATGCGTTTCGTACATACACTTTGACTCTAAGAAATTAATATTATCTTGTATTTGTTGTAGTGTTACAGTTTCTAATAGCTTGTGTTGCTTTACTAAAGGATATTCTAATACTTCTGTTTTCATTTGTTCTAAACGTGCTATTACTTTTTGTTTTAGTTCTGGCGGCAATACTTGCGCACTTAGACTCATAGGATAACTTACTCTATGCGAGTAAAATATAATCCCCATTTTGTTAATAAAGTGGTCAATAACTTTGTCTATCTGCATAATGTTATTTGCTTGTACAGTAAATGCACCAACTACACGACTTACATTAGGAAAGCTCTTAAACACTTCGATGTTTTCTTCTATTACACTAAATTTACCATTGCCCCTAATGTATTCATACGTGTCGTATACACCGTCTATGCTTACGTTTACAGCTATGCTTTTAAACTTAGGCCAATAGTCGTGGATTGTTCTACCACCTTTAATACCTAGCGTAGTACCGTTTGTAGCGTACTTTAGTTCAATGTTGTCGCCGTACTCTGCAAGTTTGTCTAGTATCTTATAATGGTATGGATCCATTAGAGGCTCACCGCCAGCAAACTCTACACGTCTAAAGAACGGTAGTAGTTTTTCAAATGACAACCACCAGTTATCTGAGTTGTCAAACGGTCCAATATATTGCCCTGGTTTAGTTACAAGTGCATCAACAATTGGAATTAATATGTTGTCTTCTTTTTTGTAAAAATCTGTAACTTGGTCCCAGTCTTTCCAACTTGTACTGTCTAAAGGATTGCACATACGGCACCTTAAATTACACAAGTTGTTGAGCTTAATTTCCATAGTAGGAAGCTCAAACGGCATGCTGTAATCTTCGTCTAATGCGTCTAATGCATCAGGGTATAAGTTGACCCTAGCTTCGGGTATTACCCCTGCTATATGACGCTGTCGTAAGCTCTCTACGCCCTGATCTTCAAGGTCAAAGCACGGTTTACATACATCTGGACGTTCGTTGTTAAGTACTTGCCTACGTACTTCACGCATTTTATCGCCATTCCAAACTTCTTCTAACGTTTCATTTTGTATATAACCAATCGGCGCACTTCGGCAACATACTTTAATAGCGCCGTCTTCTCTAGTAGCTAATCCGGTAAATGGGTGCATACAAAACGTACATGATTTATTGTTCATAACAATACTTATCTATTAACTGCGTATATAAATATGTTTATGATAACACAGACTAACTACTTTGTCAACAATAGTATTAGAAAAGACTTAGCATTAGCCGATATAGATGTTGCATTTAAGTTACCTCTAAATGAGCCTACCGGAGATTTCTTCTATGATCCTTGGACTGTTAAGGAACAGTACAAAGGAACAATATGGGATAAGCTAGTATCTACATTGCCTAGTAATATAGGCGAAGCACGTTTGATAAAACTTGAACCAGGTCAAGCATATCGCTCTCATGCAGACATAGACGACAGGTATCACTTTAATATTCAAGGAGAGCGGAGCTTTGTAATATATACTGATGCTAATTTGATATATCCGCAAGAAGAATCATCTTATTGGGCTGATATGAACGCTGGAGAAATACATAGTGCAGTAAACACAGGTCGAATTGATAGAATACAATTAGTAGTTAGAAAGCTTCTTAACAAAAATGTATTAACAGACCCGTTGCATGTAACAATGACGATAAGGGAACTAAATCCTGATTACAGATATGTGTTTGATGAGTTTTACAGTCCTTGGCTTAATGCAGCAAACAAAAATGGAATAGTAAATAGTTTTGTATATAATGACGAATACGTTTCATTTAACATTGAACGTAGTCATTTAGAAGAATTTAAATCGATTAAAACTTCTTATTTTAATATAGCAGTAAAAACATCAGTATGAAACATTATTTAGGAAAAATACCTACAGATATATGTGATTCATTAATTAATGAATGTATGCAACATACTGTGACACCGTTTACTGGTAATAGAGATCTTGATCCCACACATAAATTTTATCAACATCATTTAGAACAAAAACAACTAGCAGACAAGAGTGGTTACACTGATGGCGATAGTGTAGAATTTTTTCATTATAAACCAGGGCATCAATACAGTGATGATATTCATACAACAATAAATGATACAATTGGCGGCAAAGTATTACAAAGTTTTATCAGTGAAATACGTCAAGGAAAGTGCGCACCTTGGCACTGGGATATCCCTAGTTTAGATGAAGATGCGGGCGTAGTACAAGATTACGATCCTAACGATTTAGTAAGGTGCATTTGTTTTATAGACAAACCAAAACCTGGTCAAGCGTTTATGGTTGAAGACGAATGTTTCTATATGGAACCGCAAGGTGCGATATACAAATATTCTAAGTTAGATAGCTGGCACGCCGGATTCAATGCAGGACTTGAAACTAAGTTTCTTTTAACTTTTACAGCCTTAGTAAGTTCCACTTAGTTTTAATTTTTCCCTAAATGCTTCAGTAAACTTCCCGTCAATACGCATACCGTATGTAGGACACATAACACGATTACCGCCATGCCAATCTTGATCATTCCAAAAAGCCGCACGAGTGTTAATGCCGTGTTTCATCTTTTTGTCAGGATCCCATATATAAAACTGGTTACGTGTATCTGGACGTATGTGTATAAATTCGTTGTTGTGCGGTTCATACTTGTCTTTAGGCCAAGTGCCGTTGTGTGCGCCTAAGTCTCTATGTTCAAACGGTAGTCCATCTGCTTCACAGTGGAAGAACATTACTCGTCCAAAGGATTCAAATATTTCGTTGTCCTTAAATCCTTGTAACCATTTCATTGTATTAGGAAAGAACTTTGACTCTTCTGTTTGTTTTTTCTCTTCAGGACGATCATCCCATTCACCTTCTTCGTGTAAGAAGTAATAGATGTAAGGGTCGTATGCTTCCATTGCCATTTTAAGATAACGTGTAATTACATTACGTTGTTTATAGTCTTTAAAGTCTGTAGGCCATATTTTCATACCCTCTACTTTAATAGGATCGCCGTCGGGCAATGCTTCAAATTCTTCCATTGCAGCGTATATAGGTTTCCAATTAAGTGTGTAACTCATGTCTTTAAATTCAAAGCCTGGTTTCATCCAAGTACCTTCTTTTGCAAACCATCTTGCTTCAGCAAATCCTCGCATAATTTCTGGTTGCAATTGTTCAAACGTTTCCATGTCTACGTGCTGTTCCATATCTAAGTATGGTTGATTATTAATACCTTTAATCATTTGGTGTCTCTTCATTGTGCAATGTTAGTAAATCTAATGGTTCTTTAGTTGGATTTCTAGTAAACATATATCGTTCAATTGGCTTATCAGGCAGGGTATTGCCTTTATTTTTCCAAGCATCTCTTCTAATAATTTGATGCAAGAAATTTGTTATACCGCCCGGTACAAAATCGCACCACGGTCCAGAACGAAGTTCTTCCATGTCAATGTCTGTTTCGTCACACCATTGAATAATTCTTATGTCTTTGCCGTCTACTCTGGCCATAACATGATATATGTTGTTGTCAGCTTCTATAATTCTTTCAAATGATTTATTGTTATCTTTGCACCATTGTTCGATTGCTTTATATACATCACTTACAAATATACGAATTTGCCCAGGATTGCGACCGATATCTGCTCCGTAACGAATCCTAAAGTTTTTACTTCGCCATTCGTTGCTACATATTTCGTTCATTATAAAATCAACTTCTTGTAGAGTCATCATAGTATAACTGATATAACTTATATCTAAGCCTTCTGCATGTGCATTGTTAATAGCTTCAAGTTGTTTTCTTCTAATTACTTTGTGATCATTATAACTTGGATGATTCAATCCTATGTTAACACTACTTAATCCGCTTGCAATTGCCGACTTTACATAGTTTCTATCTGAAAACCGAATACCGTTAGTCATTACAGATACAGTAATGCTAGGATCTAAAGCATTAATTTGTTCAACAAGACTATTAAAGTCTTTTCGTAATGTTGGCTCTGCTCCACTAAGGATGACACGATGTATAGCATCGTTGCCGAGTGGCCATGTTTTAATTTGTTCAATAATTTTTTTAGCTGATTGGTCTGTAAGTGCATTATCAGGTTCGTGATAACAATGTGGACATGCTAAATTACATCTATCAGTTACTTCTATTAGTACTCCACCATTAAAGTTATATTGAGGATTATCTTGTGTATAGTATATATTACGATAAAATTCGTAATCACTTTCGATCATATGGTGACTTGTACCGTGTGTTTCACAATGTTTAGCTATGAATACTTGGTTGTCTTTATGATACCGCAATGCAGGAACGTGGTAATGACAGTGATGACATAGACTAACAGTAGGCAATAATTCAGTACCTCCTACTTCTATTATTGCAGAACGTATAGTATCAATTGCTTTCTGCGTAAATTGATTTATACCAATTATTTTAATTCGATCTAACAATTATTAGTTCCTTTATTGTATATTTGTTTTGCTGCATCTATAAAATCGTCAGTGTAGTTTTTTCTAAAACTTTCAAAACATAAATGTTGTAACGTATTTAGCGGCTCTGGGTTATCCCAACTTATGCCCATAGTCTCTATTTGTGTACGCATTATGTCTTGTCTTGTACTGTATATATGACTAGCATGATCTGAAATCTTAATTGGACCTTCATTTTCATGATAACAGAAAAAATGATTGAAACTCTTTAACTTTCCGTCTATTATGAAGTAACTGCTAGGATGTAAACTATACTTGTATAATCCTAAGTCTTTATATGCTTGTAATATTTCAATCATCTGTTCGCGCCAGTCAGGTAGTACACTATCGTAGTTTTCAACACTACAGTTAGCACGATTCCAAAAGTCAATTCCGTCAACTTCTAAATAAAGTTTACGGGTTTCTGTGTTAATATCTTTAATTACAGGAACGTGTTGCGGATAGTGTTTTTCCATAAGCAACGAGTATTCGACTTCTCTGTCAAATTTTTCTTGCATTAGGTTAGTGTCAACTACTTCGTTTTGTCCTTTATGATAAACTTTATCATTGTAAAACCATTGACAAAATATCTGAGTGTCTTCGCTCATAAGACTTGTGTAAATTAAATTGTTGCGACACTTTCCTTCTCCTGGAATATCGTTCCAATAGTAATTGTAGTTCATATATATAATGCCTTGTTTTTGTATTTTTCTAAACTGCGATTAATTAATGCAGCGTGTTTTTCATTATCTATAATACCAGCGGTAGTTAAGATTATTTTTGGTCTATGTGTTTCTGATGCCCCATGCCATACATTGTTATTATTAAATGCAAAACAAGGACTATGAATATTTGGATAGTACCTTTCTCCGTCTTCTTCTTTACTAAAATAAAACGTATTATGTTTTGGATCTGTTAAGTAAATTGTATAACGTCTAGGCTCTAAGGGATTATGAGGGTCATGTGCATCTTGATGATTTGGAATAGGACCTAGTTGATAAAGCATACCGCTTACGGTTAATTGTTTAAATGGTAACTGTCTAATACAGTTTGCAAGACTAGGAAATGTTTCTTCAAAACTAGGATGAAAAAATACTCCTTCGTTTACTCCATCAGTTCTGCGATTGTCCCACATTTCTTTATCAAATCTACGCCAGTCTTTAGGTTCCTTACAAGTTGAAGTCATTGCCCATGCATGGCGATTAGATGTTAACTCCCAATAGTCGTCGTCTAATAATTTATGATCCTCAAACCATTTTAGTATTAATTCTTCGTCGGGCCATTCTACATCAATGTCTATAGGCAAGTATGCTAGATGTTTCATATAGTGCCTTCCAAAGATAATAACTCTTTGAGATTATCTTGTTTTAATCTAAAAATAATAGTAACTCTGTCTTCATTACTAGAATTAAATGTATGATGTGGTTGTGTAGTATCTAGTAAGTAAGCACTACCGTCTGCAACTAGTTCGTATTCTTTGTCAAATGTTATTGCAGACCCACTAGTGTGAATAGGTAACCACACGGTATATTCGTCATTTGCATCAGTGTGTACACTAACTTTACCACCTGATGGTTGTACGCTTACACTCCAACGATATCCAAACGGTATCTTATCTTGCAAGCGGCTAATTATACCAAATGCTAATTCTGTATTTCGATATTCCACAGTTTCGTGTGTGCTGATATTCCAAGGCGGACACGGTAATGTAATATCTTTTAAATTACTCTGTATAGCCCATCCGTGTGTTAGTAAGTTAGCAGGATCTTTATAAGCAGCATCTCGCCATTGTTTAACAATGTCATTACCGCACTTCTCCCAACTCCAGTCTAAATGTTGGTAGTCTGTATCTAATTTAGTATAGTACTGTCGTAGTTCGTCAATGTTTAATTTAAAATTTAACTGTGTTACAATATTGTTCAACATTAACTACTCCTTAAATATATTTAAGTAAATACGTTATAATGGCTTATAGATACGACTTAGAAAACACACACGTTATAATTTATTACGAATCTACACCTGAGTTTGAAAAGGTAAGAGACATATGCTTAGAGGAAGATAATTGGCTTCGTAACAATTATACTAAAGAAAATTTAAAGATAGAAGAACACTCGGGATACGGTGTGCTTTACCAGACTAGTACCGGTAAACCTATGGTAATGGGAGGTGTGTTTAACGACAGTAGATATCCTCCTAATGTTGCCAAACAGATTAATAGGTTATATACATTTCCAGACTTTAGAATGACTGCCACTGACATGACGGACGGATTCCGTTGTACTTGTAAACTAATAGATGCACTAGAAGAAGTAAATACATATGAAGTCTATTTAATTACGATGCAAAATCGTCCTGCAAGACCTAACAGAGGATTTTGGAAAGTATGGTGTAAGCACATGGACATTGCCAGTGAAGGTGCATGGGCATTAGGAACAAATGGATATATACAGACTTGTCCATGGAACGTGCAAAAGTGTTGGCAAAATTTTGTATGGAAAGAGACAAAACAAGGAGCCTTCGATAATTGGGCACCAAAGACAATCACTCATTCTGAATGGAAAGAGTTGGAGGAAGGAAAATGAATCTAAATACTAAAGTAAGATTGTTACAAGCATTTAACCACATAGTAACTATTCCAGCAATTGCATATGCAATATATACACAGCAATATTATCTATTTGCAATTGCTGCTGTTTCTTGGTTAATTATCGGACCTATTAGCAGTGTTATAACTCTGCATAGGTTATTGACACACAGAAGTTTTAAAACATACCCGTGGCTAGAAACCGTACTAAGTTATATTAGTGTCATCAGTACAGTTGGCCCAACAATGAGTTGGGTAGCGTTACACAGGCAACATCACGCACAATCAGATAGAGAAGGCGACCCGCATAGTTCGTACGCTAATGACAAGTTTAGTTTTAAAGAAGCAATTAAAGTTTGGTTAGGATACGATTGGAAAGTGCCAAATATTCCTGTAAAATATATTAAAGATTTAATGCGTAGCCCTACACATAAGTTTATTTTTAAAAACTACTTTAAAATTATATTTGCATTTTCTATTGTATTACTATTAATAGATCCTGTACTATGGTTATTTGCATATGTTGTTCCTGCAAGTATGACAGTACATTTAATCGGTGTAGTTAACGTACTTGGACATTATCATGGTTATAGAAATCATGAAACAAAAGACCGTAGTTCCAATAGTTGGATTGCAAATATTGTTAGTTTAGGTGAAGGTTGGCATAACAATCATCACGCCAAGCCTGGAAATTACCACACTGGAGAAAAGTGGTGGGAATGGGACTTAATGGGATCATTAATTAAATTAATCAAAGTTGATTAATGGGAACATTCTATATAGATAAACCTGAACTAGCATATGTACATGTTCCTAGAACTGGCATGGCAATGAAGAAGGTTATTGCAGATTGGTTGCATCCTAATTTTAATGTATTATCACACGTAGATTGGATGGTAGATCATCCGCACTTAGGAACAGTACGTGAACACTATCCACATGCTAAAACTATTAGTGTAGTGCGTAACCCGTGGCAAAGAGTGTTTAGTTTATACCGCAAAGTACGTGACGAAGGATATTGGCTAGACTGGAACGGGCAGACAGTTTTAGAACTTAAACCTATTAACGATTGGGTTGCAGATTATTGTAACCCAGATGTACCTTTTGAATTTCCAAGATGGTTTAATCGCTTTACTAATCAAGTAGACTTTATTAATGTAAACAACGAATGGGTTGATTACATATGTAAAGCAGAAACACTAGAAGAAGATTTAAAGCCTGTACAAGAATATCTAGGATGTGAATTAGCATTACCTGACATTACAGGATACGATCATTGGGAATTTAAAGAACATTTCAATAGTGCAAGTATTGCAGCCATAAAAAAAGTCCACGCACGAGACGTAGACTTTTTTAATTATAAAGTTTAGTTATTAGTTTAAGTCTACCCAAGCACTACCTGTGTAACCTTGGAATTTAGTACCTGTCGAGTTAAACACCATCATACCTGCTGTTGGAGTAGGAATTGCTGCATCTCTAGCAGCGTCATCTGCATATACACCTGGCTTAATGAATGATGTAGTTTCAACTGGCTTGTTTCCAGTTAATACATTGTTCCAGCCATCTGTATCATGATAATAACTTAAACAACCAAGTGTTGTATCGTACACTATTGTACCTTGTAGACCTATTCCGCCACTTACTTTAGCAAGTAGTCCAGTTTTATCTGTAGTTGATATACCTGGTGTTTGAATTGCTCTTACTGTAAATATACCATTTGATTCTAATCGGGCAAATGCATCATCATACGCACCGTTGTCATCTAGTAGACTAATATCTAGTCTACCTGGATATGCTTCTGTTCCAACAGTATTTTCAGATACATTAAAAGTAAAAAGTCCTTTTGTTTGGTAAGTACTTCCAGTATATCCTGTAGCTAATAATGACAATATAGCATCGTCGTTATCAACAGCAGTTGGAACAGCAAGTGTTCCTCTTGAAGTGTTACTTGCAAACGCCGGACCGTTGTCTGCAGCAGGTCCAGTTGTTTGAGATAATATTCTTATATTCGACGTAGCTGCACGTACTTCGTCTGTAGAAAATGTAGCTAAATCTAAGTTTCGTGGCGCCGAAATGCTAGATGTAGTAATAGTACCGTCAGTACCGTCAACAATTAGTGAACTATCATCGCCAAATACGCTACCAGATACATCACCTGTGATGTTAATAGGGTATGTAGCACCGTCAATTAATCCACCTGATACATCTGTACCATTTACCCAGCCAGCACCGTTATATTTTAATACTTGTCCTACTGTAGGAGTGTTAGATATTGTATCTACGTCTTGTAATGCATTAATTGATTGGTTTGATATATTTGCGTCACCTGGTTGGAATTCGCTATCACTGTCGTTCCATACAAGACTTTGTCCGTCTGTTGGAGCAACAGTAGTAATATCTACATCAGTTAAATCATCAACACTTAAAGTGGAATTAGCAACGTCAACAGCAATACCACCTGTTGTAGCACCATCGCCTACATAAAGTTTTTTAGTATCTGTTGTATATATTAATTCGCCTTCAGCCGGCACCGGCAAAGCTACACCGTCTAGTGTCAATCTTTGTGCATCTGTGCCTCTTCGTAATCGCAATGCCATGTGTTATAACTCCCAATGATTTAAGTTTACGTATGTATTTATCATCAAAGAGTCATTTTCTTTTCTTCATAAATATCTTTGTACGCTTGGTAATATCCTTCTTTACACGTTCGATATCAACGACAAAGTTTACACTTTGTAACACATCTTCGTACTCATCCATGAGATCTTCCATGCTTTGTTCAAAGGCTTCTGCGTTTTCGCCTATTGGTAATTTTGGATCATTCTCTATGACCCATATTTTACCGTCTGTGAATGTAACTTCAACGGCCTTAATGTATTCAGTAGGAACAACTTTTATGTCGATGTTACTGAGTACTTCAGGCCATTTGTCAATAACTTGTTTACTGAGCTTATTCTTTTTAGGCACTGGCGGCGGACTTCTTACTACTTTTCTTAGTAGGTACTAGATCTTCCGCCTGTTCTCTTAAACGCTTTGCTTCTTTAAATAAAGAATCTGCTTGAGAACGGTATTGTGCTGCTAAGTCTTCATCGCTTAAAACATCGTTAGATGATGGAGCAACTGGTGCTTCTGCAATCACAGGTGTTGGTGTTGATTCAGACTGTTCAGAACTGCTGCTCTGAGGTTGTAGAGCTAAGTCTTCTACTGTAACACCTTTTTGTGTTGCAATAGCATCGTTAAGTTCTGACAACATAACAGTGTTCTGCATGTCTGGAGTCATTTCAATTTTATCAGTTGGCATCTTTGAAAACTTACCAGTAGCAGCAAATGCTCTAAGCATGTTTCTACCATCTGGTAATACAGCTCTGTCCATTGCTTCTGCAAGTTCGTATGCTGTTTGTCCTGCATTACTTTCAACTAAGTTCATTAATGCATCATGTGCGTCTGATTCAAGACTGTCTGTGAATACAACCAAACACTGATTTGGTTCTTTAGGTACAACTCTGTACGCTACTATAGCTCGTCTTTTTGGATTAATTTGTCTTCCAATATGTTTCATATTATTCTCCTGTTGGAGCCTCTTGTGCTTCCGTCTGTGCTTCTTGTTGTGCTTGTACGGCGTTTAAGAATGCTTCTAATTTACTATACACCGTGCCAACAGTAGTCATTTCGTTAGGCTTAAAAGCGCCACGAGTTGATGCAACATCAATAATTGATTTCATTGCTGTAAGATCTTGTACAGTAAGATCTGGTGCAGGTGCTTGTTCAGTAGCAGGTGCTTCTGTTTTGTTTTCGTCGCTCATAATTTATATTCTCCTATATTAATATATATGCGTACTTTATTTATTTGTACTTCAAATGTGGACACGCCAACATGAAATAACTTGCTTCTTTTGGATCTTCGAATCCTACTTTAATAGTACTATTGAATCCGCGACTGTCACGTGAAACATAATATCTATTTTTCAAATTTTCAAATATCCACTTTTCAATACTACTTTCCATATTATATGAAATAGGTAAACTAAGAACTTCAAAATGCCTAGGCAAATATTGAGTGCTTCGTACCTTAAAGTAGTTTAAAGGGTTAGGCTGTTTGAGCTTCATAATGAGCTGTAACTCCAAATGGGGCTAATAGTTCTTTATTGTGATTACTATGAATAATAAACACTGTATCACAGTAATCGGGATCTCCCCAGCTATCCCAAGCATAACCGTCAGTAAACATTAAAAACTTTTTAGGCGTAATGCCTTGGTCTTTCATGTATGTCCAGTTACACATAAAGTCAGTACCACCACCGCCTAAGATTTCATATGACATTAAATCTTGGCTGTCTGCGGCAGTAAAGTCTTCTTCATTATAAACACCAGTATCAAAGCACCACAACTTAATGTTGTAATCTTTGTACTCATCCATAATACCTTTTACTTCACCTAAAAAGTCTTCAGCCTGTGAGTTACCAATTGAGCCACTCATGTCAATTGCAATACATAAGTCGATAGTATCTTGGAAGTTCATTCCAGGCAGTATAGCACCAGTGTGCCAACCTTTACGTGAAGGACGACTAAATGTATAGTCGCTTTTAATTGTTGATTGAATTTGCTGACGAAGCAGGTCACGCCAATTGATCTTAGGCTCCGTAAGCTCTTTGATCATACGTTCGACACCTTTAGGAACATTACCAGCACCTGCACTCTGTGCGGCTGTTACCATGTTCTCTTTTATTTCGTCACGTATCTTTTTAAGTTCGTCTTTAGTGTAAGTAGGCTTCTTGCCTTCTTTACCTTCACCGTCATCTTTGCCATCTTTACCAGATGAAGCACCTTCGTTACCATCACCGTCAGTCCAGTCAATATGCTCGTCTAGTAATTCGCCTAATGCGTTAAGTTGATCTTCGTCATACTTTTCAAACAAGTCATCATAAACTTCTTCTGAAGTCCAATCTTCGTATTTAAAGTCTTGGTAACAGTCAACGATTCTAGGCTTAGTACCAATGCTGTCTCTTACAAGAATGTTGTTTACAATGTAGTCTTGTGCAATATTAGACAGCATAGCATCTAAGTTGCGTCCTTGCCAAGTTCTACGTTCTAAGTGATCAAATACACAATGTAAAATTTCGTGTGCAATAACAAACTCAATTTCTTTATTGTCCATTGCATTAAAGAACTGAGTGTTAAAAAATAAGTTTCTGCCATCTACGGCTGCTGTAGGACACCAGTCGTCTGCGGCTTGAATTTTAAGGCGTGTTGCCATATTACCAAAGAAAGGGTGCTTAAGAAGAAGTCCTACCCGTGCAACAATAATACGATCAAGTACTTCTTCACGCATTACTTTAAGTTCGGATTCAGTAATGTCTGGATTAGGTGCCCAGTTCTTTTTACCTTCTACGCTCATGTGCTATGTCCTTTCTAAGTTTATGTTTATATTATACAAGTATTTACGGAGTTTGTCAACCAAAAAAAGGAAAGGGCGAGCATTATACCCGCCCTTTCTATTCTTACGAACCCTGTGCAGCCTTAATATACTTACCATAACGTTCATGGAATTCATCAAAGCATTCCACAGCATCCGGATCAATGGGTAACGAATACTGAGTAAGTGCGAGCTTAATGCCCATTACAACTAATTCAGTATCAAAGTTATCCATCGAAAATCGCAGGAAGTTATTAACCTTCTTATCGAAGTCTTTATCGTTTTTGTTATCAGCTTCTTGTAGCTCATAACACAATGACACAGTGAGGGAATACATAGCACTGATTTCTTTACTGGCCATCTCCATGACTTTTCCTGCGAGGATGTCACTTGGATTAGGCATCTGAGACGCAACCTTACGGTGCGCCATAAACTTGACAGCCAAACCTTCTCCAACTGACCCACTAACTAAGTCTGTAGTAGTGGTTTCATCTAAGCCGTCTTCAAGCAATTCGCTTACAAACGACCAAGAACGAGGTGTTGCAAATGAACGACTTGCACTTCTTGGATCGAAGTCATATAAGTCTTTCTTTGCAAATGTTAAGTAACCAACAACGTCTGCATGTTGGTTGTTTACAACAGCCCACTGGAACCAGTCATCAAATGATACAGCAAGTTCTAAGTGGATAAAACGGTTTGCTAACGGAGCAGGCATTCTATAAGTAACACCTTTGTCAGCTTCACGGTTACCAGCCGCAATAATTACAACATTGTCTGGCAACTTATATTGCCCAACTCTGCGATTAAGAATCAGCTGATATGCAGCCGCTTGTACAGCAGGTGCCGCTGAGTTCATTTCATCTAAGAATAAAACGACATAGTCGTATTGTGATGCAAATTCTTCTGTAGGAAGTTCTGCTGGTGCGCCCCAAACCATTGTACCTGAGTTACTATCAAAGTACGGAATACCTTTAATGTCTGTAGGCTCCCAAAGCGACAAACGAATGTCGATCAAATGCGAGTTACCAAGGTCGTCGGTAATTTGTCTAACAATATCAGACTTACCAATGCCTGGAGGACCCCAAAGGAAGATCGGACGATTCTTGCGAATAGCATGTTTAATGCTAGATTTTGCGCCGTTGGGCGAAACTGTTCTTGTGATTACGTTTTCCATATTGTATTACCTCTTGAGTTATCAGTGCTTAATTTCTAACTTATGTATATATAATACTACCAAATGGGGGTAATGTCAACCGTTTTCTGCAGTTTTTTCTAATTATTTTCGTCTTTATTTTGACGGGATAATGCTTTAGTAAGTCCATACTTGCGTAGATCACCTGAGAAAAGAGACAGTTCGACCGCCTTCTTTTGGTGTGTTACTTGAATAGATCTTGGTCCTATGTAGTAAGGACAGTCGATAAACTTATCTAAAAAGATAATAACTTGTGTAGTCATCGGCATATCATGTGGATAAGGTACATCGTATGTTGCTACTTCTGCTTGTGTAAGTGCGTCTAAACCTGCATCTGTAAGTCTAAGTCCACCAGCATCCTTGTTACGTGTATTATGCCACCACAACGGCATATGCTCCTTAACAGACAAGTCGTTAAAACTTTTGCCTAGTTCTTTTAGGAATAACTTTGTATAGGTTTCTTTCCAGTTCATTCGGTTACAATTTCGCCAGATGACAACTTATATACTTTGAAGTCTTCACAGGAAAACAGTTCGTTAAGTTTTTGTGCTAAATTGTGTGCATGTCCTGGATTAGAGAAACTTGTCTTTTTATACTTTGGTCCAGGATAATTTGTTAAAGCGTTTGAACTTTTTAAATTGAATGGTTTTTCTTTATAGAATACAGCCCAGATAGCATCGGCATCTAGGACTTGCTCACATCTATAATTCTTTTTGTTTACATGTTCTAAAAGAACATTTGGTTTGGGTCTGCTCATATATACGTACCTTAATTAACTACGTATATATTTATCTCTTTTTTTAGTTAAATGCTAGTTTATTTCCACTCAGTACCACCGTCTAATTGCACCTCTACGGGCTCATTGTCTAGGGTTTGTACATGTTCTTTAATAAACTGTTCCATGTCTCCGTTAAGTCGAGACATCACTTCTCCGAGTGTAAACGCTAATCTTTTTGCTGTATCAATGTCAATTCTAACATCTTTAGCTCTACTAGCGTCAGCACTCTTAACAGTTTGAATAAACTGTTGTACTGGAAAAGTGTTTACTGGATCAAGATTTTTGGTTGGCATTTGATAGTTCCTGACGCATGGTAAGATCGTTTTTGAATGGACCTTTGTAGTCGTAACGTTCTAATGTAATTAGTTTAGGACAAAAACTCTTTACCCAACCTTTGTCAAAGTGGATAATATAGTATCCTGCACAATACAAGCTCTTACTCTTACGGCTTTTAGTAAACAATGCAAACTTACGATGTACATCATAAATTACATTGTAAGGAGTAGTGCTAGTTGGAAAGCCATAAATTTCTTTTTCAGTTTCAAACTTTATTGAGTCGTCTTTATCGAATATAGTAAGACCAAGTTCGTTCTTTAATTGTTTTTTGTTTTCAAAAAATGCAACACCATTGTTTGCAGAGAACATAAACTTTTCGTCATTGAAACTTAAGGTTCCTAACTTTTCACCTTCTTCTTCAACAATCCAGAACTTGTCTTTTAGTATTGTTTTTGCTTTTATGCTCATTTAATATATCTCGCTTGTAAAGGTTCTGCATAGTATTGAGCCTGATCAGCAATACGTTGCATATCCCACTTAGCACAGAACTTCATAAGACGCATACCAACTTGTGCTATCTCCTTAGGATTATCTGTTGCTTCGTTAATTGTTTCGTTTATAATTGCTCTAATGTCTTCAGGCTGTGCTGTTAAATCACATAGAACAACATTACGTTGATAGTCATCTAGTACACGATGTTCTACACCTTCATGATCAGTCCAACGCTGTAACATCATGTTATTCCAGTTATAGCCTTTAGTGTCTTTGTCAGCATACGCTTCAATAAGGCCTACTTTATTCTTAGTACCTTTTTTACGTACACCTGGATATGCACTAAACACGTTGTCACTAGTGTCGCCACGCATACACTTTTCAAACAACATAAATGCAGGATCGGGTGCAGGCTTCTCTAGTTTAGTTTTCTTGTCTATTACAGGATCACCTTTCTTATCAAAGTAACCTTCGTGTGTAATAGTTAAGTCTTGTATGCCACTGTATTGTGTTACGTTAGGTGCAATAAGTTGTGCAAAGTCGCCATCTGTACTAATAATAACATGTTTATCATTAGGATGTGCTTGTACCCAACCTGCAATAAGATCATCTGCTTCTAGTTGCTTGTGTCGCATAACAGTACAGTTAGTCTTGTCGCTAACAAAGTCTTTAAACTCGTCAAAGATTTCCCAAAACACTGTATCTTCTTCAGACTCAGTAACAGTCATCTTATCACGTGCAACTTGCCTGTTACGCTTGTAAGGTTCGTAAAAGTCTTTACGCCAGCTACGGCCTTCTAAACAAAACACAACATGTGTACCACTAAAGTCTTGCCATGCTTTCTTAACACTGTTAAGTGTAATATGCATAGCCATGCCTACCTTAGTGTCAATGTCGCCACGTACTACATGCCTTGCACGAAAGAACGTGTTAGCTGTATCTACTAGAATATATGTTGCCATTAGTTTGCCTTTGTGTAATTTATAATACTATTATAACACCAGATCTGGCTGTTGTCAAGCATTAAGATACTTCTGATTTGCCTTTATCGATAGGTACTACGTTAATATACCCTGCTTCAGTTTTAGGATCTTGTCCTTCTTCTTGAAGCATTTGACTAACAATAGTTCTAAACCACTGATCAACAATCTGTTCGTTTGATTCACCTTGATACCCTGCATCAAGAAGTTCCTCAATAAACTCATTGTTCCAGTCAAGTTCAAAGAACCCGTTTCGAATGTTATCTTTGTTGACTTGTGTATCTAATACAGCAACCCAAGGTTCGCCTGCTTTAGTAGCGGCAGCCTTTTCTTTATCTAATGCCGCACGTCGAACATCTTCCGGAGTAGGTTCCTTGGTATCTTCTATTATTTTAGGTTGTACGCCTAATGCTGTTTTTATTTTATTCCAATTCATAGTCCTGCCTCCCTTACCCGTTTTTCCAAGTTAACATCGCTAACGGGTTTGTTTTGTTTATTTTTAAATTCATTAACTTCATGTGGACTAAGTCCCCCATGCATTGCCGAATAAGTCGATATGGAGTCTTGGTGTGAATCGCCATCCTTTTTCCATACAGAGCTCAGCCACTTCTTGAATATTGAGCTTGTATTCTTCACTGCGTCCACCCAATGGCATACAGTATACCGGACATTGTATCCCGGCGTCTCTATAACTCGCCACAGCTCTGCCAGCTTCTTCGACATCAGTTTCATCAGCGACAACAAACTTAAAGTAAAGGTTACTATTAGCAACACTGTAATACTCATTAGCAATATCAGGCATAATAGCATCCTCCCAGCGTTCTCCGCTAACTGAAAGTTTTGGGGAACAACTCCAAGTGACTTCAAATCTATCTTGATTGTTGAGATAGTCTTTAAAGTCTGGTCGTAGCTTTTGCGTAGTATTTGTTTCAAATGTAACATTTTTTAAATCCTTCATACGCGGGTGTTCTAATAATTCAGCATAGAATCTTTGCCACCCTAACAAAGGTTCTCCGCCAGTGAAAATCAAGTGAACATCTTGTCCACTATCCATTGTCCACTTACCTTCTGGAGTAAGTGATAACAAATGTTCTACAACTTCATCTACAGTTCTATCCATCATAAACTTTTTAAACTCCGGATAGATACTAG
>Ga0233432_10000685_pt1 | contig 32382 bp, 30 predicted proteins | sample SI_122_August201_6_FD_179870 | JGI IMG/M metagenome (GOLD analysis project Ga0233432, IMG submission 179870) | Seawater microbial communities from Saanich Inlet, British Columbia, Canada - SI_122_August2016_10_MG | ecosystem: Environmental > Aquatic > Marine > Inlet | place: Canada: British... | reverse complement strand
ATTACAAAAAATGGGAAACATTAGACCAAGGTACAAAAGACAGCTGGACAAGTTATATTAACTCTTATCAGAGAAACCATAGTTTTTTACCAATTAGTTCATATATAGATAATGTTTTTTTAGAAGACTTTAATATTTTTGACCTTAAAAAAACTGGAAAAAATCTTATTAAGAAGAGTCTATCTTTAGTTAATTTATGGTCATATGAATCCCCAAAAAAGATTTTAGAAAATAATATCAGAGCTGAGACAAAACAAGCTATATCCACACTTTATCAAGTAGATAGTAAAAATAACTCTCCATATCTAGAATTTCCAAAAAACGAATATGATTTAAATAAATTTTTAAATTCATTTAATTGGAATAGACCTTGGCATGCAGGAGCACAGTTCTCATCCGTATCTGTATTTCATGCAACCCAACTGGAGGGGGATGACTATGAAGCAGGTACACAGAATCTTGAAAAATTCATAAACTCTAAATTAGATATTGATAGCGGGTTATATTTTGAAAATTCACTTCCAAGTCCATCAGAGTCAATTAATGGAGCGATGAAAGTTCTTACCGGTTTAGATTGGCTGAAGCTTCCAATACACAAGCCTAAAAAATTAATTGATTTTTGTTTATCTCAAATACCTTCAAATGAAGGATGCGATTTAGTTGATATTATTTATGTTTTGTATAGATGTTCAAAGGAAACTAACTACAAAAGAAATGAGATTTCAAAGTATTTCAAAGAAACACAGGAAAAGATTTTTTCACATTATAAAAAGGACGAAGGGGGATTTTCATATTTTCTTAATAAGAGTCAAACAAACTACTACGGATTGAAAATAAGTAATGGTGGGGATAAAGCCGACCTACATGGAACAATTCTACTGCTGTGGGCAGTCTCAATGATTTATGATTTTGAAAATAGTAGCAATGAATTATTTAATATCCTCAAACCATAAGATTAATATTAAGGTTATTGGTAGATGATAAACGTACTTTATTGCTTCGATGAAAATTACAACAAACAAGCAGCCGTATCAATATTTTCATTACTAGAAAAAGTATCCGAAAAAATAAATATTTATATAATTCATAAAGACCCAGACACTTTTATTAATATTAAAGAAAAAATTGATAGTCATAAAAATTTATCGAGCTTGTATATTTATAAATTTATCAATACAAAATTTAGCTTTCCAAATGTCCACGGTACACATGTATCAGAAGCGACTTATTACAGATTTTTCATTGAAGAATTTTTGGAATCTAAAGTAGATAATATACTTTATTTAGATAGTGATATTGTATGTGTAAATGATCCAATACCTGAAATAAAATTAAAAACTCAAAAGCTTAAAAACTCGAGTAAAATAATTGCAGCTGTTTCAGAGCCGCAATCGCTCAGAAAATCACTTGAACTAAATTCAGAAAAATATTTTAATGCTGGTGTTATGTTGATCGATTTTAAGAAATGGAAAGAATGTAAAATGGAAGCTAATCTAGTTAATTTAGCAGAAAATACGAAAAAAGAAATATTATTTTGGGATCAGGATATATTAAATCTTTACTTTGACGGGGAATATGTTGAACTAAGTTCTTATATGAACTATACCCTAGGAATGATTCCATTTGAAAAGTTAAGTTATCAAAGCATAAAAGAGATCGACAAAATTAATTTTATTCATTATGTCGGCAAATTTAAACCCTGGTCACTTAAAGGTATTGTAAATAGTAAATCTAAATTTTATCAAGATATCTACAGAGCACTTTTTGACATTACTTATCATCTTCAAAGTAGTAGAAAAATGAATACGATTTTTGACTTATATAAAAGTATCATTAGTGGTGTGTATTTTAGCGTTGACTACCCCTTCAGGCTTTTTATAGTAGTTTTTAAATCATTATTGAGACCATCAAAGAAGAAGAATATCATATGAATTATGACTATATATCTAGTTATAAAATCGCACGAAATTGTGACGTAGTTTTTTCTGAAGTTGTCACACCTAATCAATTCATAAGGCTTGATATTAAAAATTATTCCATTATTTATGAGAATTCACGTCAAGTTTTTTATAAATTAGATTCTTTTGAAGTTGTAAAAAATGTATCTATATTTACAAATTCTCATCTTTTAGAACATTTGTTTAGAGTTTTAAAAAATGTTCCTAGGGATTATAATATTACACTTATCACAAACCAGACAGATTTAGCAGTAACAAGAGAGGTTTATGATTCTAAACCTGAATGCATCAATACATGGTATTCAATTAATGTAGATTCTAAATCTCCAAATTTAATTCCAATACCACTTGGACTTTCAAATGATTATTCCCCAAAAAATTTACTTGCTGATGATTTTAAAAAATTAAAGTTAGATGCAAATTCAAAAAAGAGTATTTTCTTTTATATCAATTTTAGTAAAAATACAAACCATAAAGAAAGACAGAATTTATATGATAAGTTTGCTGATAAAGACTGGGCTTATTTACAGAAAAATAATTTAACAAAAGAGAATTACTATTCAGAACTTTCTTCATCTGAATTTTGCTTGTCACCATTTGGAAACGGTATTGATACTCATAGAATTTGGGAATCACTATATTTAGATGTAATTCCTGTAACTAAATATCATTACACCTTTAGTTCAGTCCAAAATCTACCAATTTTATTTGTAAACGATTACAATGAAATAACTCTAGACTTATTAGATACATTTAAAAAAAACTACATAAGAAATAATTATAATTTTCAACTTTTAGAAAATTATTACTGGACAGATAAAATTAATGTAAATACTACAAATTTAAGTGAAATCTCTATTCATTTAAATACTTCATTCTTGTATAAAAACTACATTAAATTTGAATATTTATTCAAAGAATATATAAAGAGAATTACAAAAATAATAATATTCAATACTAAAAAATTATCTAAAGCAAGAACTTTAGTTTTTAGGAGGAATGGTAAATGAAAATCGACAAAGTTATTGTTTCCTCAACAAAACACAGAAACTATATAGACTTTTGGCCAATCGTTGCAAAAGCTTGGAATAATTTAGGAATCGAACCAATTTTAATATATACAAGTTCAAAAAAACATAAGTTTCATGGTGACGATAGTATTATAAATTTTCACGTTAAAGGGATAGACCCTGTATTTACTGCTCAGAATATTCGAGTTTTAATACCAGCGCTTTTTCCAAATAGTGTTTGTTTAACTTCCGATATAGATATTCTTCCACTTTCTGGTGATTATTTTCTATCAAACATACAAAACTTCTCTAACAAAGATTTTGTTGTTTACAGACCTGATGCATGTCCCCCAAATATGCTTGCATTATGCTTTAACGCTGCACTTGGAGCTACATGGGGAGAAATTTTTGGAGTAAAAAGTGAAGAAGATATTAAGACAACATTAACAAATTGGTATCCCCAAAACTATAAACCTCTAAAACGTGGTTGGTATCATGATCAAATTATTTTAAGAGAAAAGTTAGATAATTTTTCTGAAACTAATAATGAACGAGTGAAAATACTTAATGATGATGTTAATAATTTCAATAGACTTAATAGAGATAATCTAAGCAAAGATGTAAAAAATTATATTGAAGGTAAGGAAAGTTTTACAGATTTTCACATGCCAAGACCTTATTCTCTATATAAGAATAAAATAAATAAAGTCTTCTTGAAAGCATTTAATGAAAATAATTAGTGTTTTAAAAAATTCTCAAAAAATAAAAAAAATGAAGTTGAAAATATTGTTCTTAATAAATTTGATATATGATTATTTAATTTTGATTGAATGTTTTTTAAAAAATAAAGAAAAAAAAATAAAGACCACCAATTATATTATTGTTACAGCTTCGGATAAACAATTTTTCGATAGTTTGATTCAATTATTAAATTCTATAAATAAATATGAACCTAATTCAAAAATTATTGTTTACGACATAGGTTTGGAGCAAAACCAAATTAGAGAGTTAAATGAGAAATTTACAGTCGAATATAGAGAGTTTTTATTTCATAGTTATCCAGATTTCTTCGCAAGCAGGGACAGTTTTGGAAAACTTGGTGCTTATGCCTGGAAAAGTGCAATTCTTAGTGACATAGTAAGAGAATATTCTGATAACTTAGTTCTATGGCTTGATTCTGGAAACACTATCTCAAACTCTCTAAATAAATTACGATACATACTTTCTGTCAAAGGTTTTTACTCACCCATAAGTGCTGGAAATGTTAAGGATTGGTGCCATAAAGATACTTTAAAATTCTTGAACCCAAGTGAAGATGTTCTGGAATTATCGAATTTAACAGGAGGATTAATTGGTTTAAATACAGCTAATTCTCATGCTGCAGCCTTATTGTTTGAATGGGAAAAATATTCAGCTATCGAGGAATGTATAGCCCCTAAGGGAAGCGATAGATCAAATCATCGTCAAGATCAATCTGTGCTGACAATATTATTTCATAATGCAAAGAAATTAAAAGGTATACCTAAAACTAAAAAAATATCATCTATATTAGTTAATCAAAATCCCGGTAATAGAGTTTATTTATTAGATAGTGACAGTGATAGTGTCTTTAAAACTGAATGGATTAAAAGTTACAATAATATAACAACAAATACAATTAAATATTCACATTTAATATGGATTCTGGAAGTTAGGAGTAGCCGAAAGATTCAAAAAAAATATTATAGATCAAAAAAACTTGTTATTAATGTATATTCCGAAAAAGACATATTGTTCTTAAAGTCCGACAAATATTTATTAAGATTATTGAAAAAGAATACGGTCTATTTTTTTGTCGAGAACAATATGATAAAAAACATGTTGATAGAATTAAATCAAAAAGAAAATAGAGTATTTATTGTAAAAAAATTAAGAAATTTTAAGACTACAGAGCCAATGATTACAAAACTGTTAGCAAACTAATAGTTTTTACCATCACCATGTAGTCCATCATAATAAAAAAGAGGCTTATTTATATAAATTAAATCTGTCCTAGTTAAAAGTCCGAGCCAACAATCATAATCTTCAGCCCCCGGTATATTTCTAAATCCACCAAAAGAGTCAAAAAGTTTTTTTTCAATAACAACACTAGAGGTGACTATACAATTATGAATTTTTAAAAAATCTAGATTCCAAAAGTTTGGATATAAATTTTTGTAGTAATTTGTCCCTTTGAATTTTTTATTTATTTTTTTATAAAACTTCTCACCATTGTAAAGCAGATATGAACTGTTTTTGTCGTATCTACCTTCTCCAAAGTAACCTTCTGTTGAAGAGAATTGAAATTCATTATTTTGCATTTCCTGTATTTGGATTTCTAGTTTATTTGTTAACCAAATGTCATCATCATCTAAAAAAGCTATATATTTACCAGTTGCTTCCTTTGTCCCGTAGTTTCTAATTGAACCCGGACCACCCTCGATTTTTTCTCTATTTACATGGATTACTTTACAATTTTTTGGAAAAGTATGTGTTTTATACCTTGGATCTTCTGACTCATCATTAACAATAATTATTTCAATATTGTCATATGTTTGGTTTAAAACACTTTCAACTGCTTGAAGAAGATATTCAAATCTATTATACGATGGAATAATAACACTTACTAGATCATTCATACCTATATTATATTTCAATAAAATTCAATTTTATAAATTTTTAATTCTTATCCATTTTTCAGGATAACCTAGGTCTCTGTTGTTATTTCTAAACCAAGGATCTGGTGCAAATATTTTTCCTTCAGGACCCACAGAGAGGATTGCAGGGATAATAGAAAAAGTGCTATTGCTAATAATATAGTTTTGATATGAAAAAAGCTTTCCAAACGACTCAAGAGTACTTTCAATTGAGTCGTTCCCTGTGAAAATATTACTAGCGTGCTTAAATATATCATTTTCAAGAATCCAATCTTTATCATCTGTGTATATATCAAAATTAAACTGGTCTATAGAAGATTGACTTTTTTTAATTGCTTCTTCAAAGTAATTTAAAGACAGAGCTTCATTCATTTTTAAATAATCACCTCTTCTCACATGGACTGCTGTAGATCCTTTAGCTTTATGTTTTGTGAAGTTGGTATTAATACTATCTATCTTAGAAAAACCATTTAATAGAAACTCTTTAGATTCTTCAATTAGGCCAATACTTTGCCAATATCCGACAAATTGATTTATCGTCTTATATTTGTTTGTTAAGTTATAGTCATTAAATCTTGAAATTGGAAATAATCTATTATTTTTAAATGTATTATTTATTACAAAATTGTTGACCTTGAGCAAGTTGTTGATTATTGGAGGATTCTTCTCAAAATTGAAATTATTTATGGGTATTACAATTTTCCTTCTTTTTATTAAATCATTTTCAGTATCTTCAATATCATAATTAGAGGTATCAATGTACACTGTCATACCATTCTGCCTTAATTTATTTGCAAATGAGAGCTGGAATAGCTGGTTCCCTAGTCCACCCATCAAAAATACACTTGCTAATTTATCCATACATTTTCACATCATTAAATATTAAATTGAAGTAATAATACATTATCAAACTAATATTAGTAAAGAATGAAAGAGAAAATCTTATTTGTAACTTTTACTAATAGTGGTTACGTTAAATTTACTAATAATTTATTAGAGTCTATAAAAACTAACAAAATTGATATAAATCTTAAAATATTTGCAATTGATGATGAGTCTTTCCAATATTTTGAAAAAATACATGATAATGTTGAGCGATATTATCAAGAAGAATTTTCTACACAATTGATTCATCAAAAAGAAGATAATTTTGGAAGTTTAATGTTAATTAAATTTGATATAATTTATCGTTCACTACTTGAAAATAACTTTGTTGGCTACATTGATGGTGATATTGTAATTAAAAAAAATATCGATGAAATACTTTTACCAATTGTAAAAGACTTAGATATATTATTTCAGAATGACAAAAGGCCATCCAAGCCACTCCTAATTAATGTTTGTGCAGGTTTTATGATTATAAATTCAAATAAAAAAACACAAAAGTTTTTTAAACCTAGTGATAAATTAAACAAAAAATTTCTTAAATATAAAACTCATGATCAAACGTACATTAATAGAAGTTTAAGCAAATTTAAATATAAAATGCTTCCCCTCGACGCCTTCCCCAACGGACCACATTTCTATTCGAATTTCGAAAATTTAGATCCTTACATTGTTCACTTCAACTATTTACTGGGAGAAAAAAAAGAAGAATCAATGAAAAACCATAAAGAGTGGTATTTAACTTAATTTTTTAATTATTTTCTTAAATCGTATTTCATAAAAATTATCCACACCCGTAAACTGATCGGGCCTATGGGTAATGTTTATTATGGTTCCTTTAAAATTAGTAAGCTTTAGATTTATTAAGTTAACAGAATCTTTATCTAAATTTGAAGTTGCTTCATCCAAAAATAGTATTTCGGGATTACGTAACAGAGCTCTTATTAGAGATACTTTTTGCATTTGTCCAGATGAGAGAGATTTAGAAGTTATTTCATCTTTTAGCATCTTTTTTTTAAAATCAGAGAAAATATTCATTTCGAGAATTGATGAAATGACTAATTCTTCAGGCACTTTAAATTCAATTCCGTATGTTAAATTATTTAATAATGTGTCTTTAAATATTAATGGTGTTGGTCCAACGTAACCAAATGAATCTGACTTAAGAAGTATTTGACCATTATTTGGTTTGTATATATTAGCTATTATTCCAATGAGTGTACTTTTACCAGATCCATTTGCTCCAGTGAATATACTATGTGTATTTTCTGGTATTTCTAAATCTAGGTTTTCAAATATAAATTCTTGTGATCCGTCATATTTAAAACTTACATCATTAAAACTAATAACGCTAGTTGTATTAGTTTCAGGGACAGTAGAGAATGTTCCAAGCTTCTCATATAACTCAGGATTTAAATCATTTAAATAATTTTCTATAAAGTGTCTTTTTGAAAGGTAATCTGAATACATACTTGTCAATTGACTTATAAACTGTGCACCCCTTATCAATAAAAAAATTGTTTCTAAAGTTAGTGATAGGTCATATAAAGTTTGTATAACCCCTACAGAGACCAGAAGGGTGACTGTAACACTTAGAAGGTTATGATTTACAAATAAAAGCTTTGAGTTCTTAAAGCTAAGATCAATCGACGTATTGATAGTTTGGTTAAATCTCTCTAATTCTGATTGCTCTTTTTTTAACAGTTTGATCAGATAATAATTAGAAAGAATCCTATCCAGATTATTGTGAGTTTCGATAGTGTTCAGAGTATTAAGTTCAGTATTTTTTTTAAAAAGAAAGATTACTTTTTTAATAGGGATGAACAGTACAAAAGAAATAATTAATATTGATAAGCCCACACTAAAATTTAAATAAAATAAAGTAAACGAAAAAGTTAGCAATTGAAATAATGTCCCAAGAATTGTAATAAAAAGTTTATAAATACTGGTTATATTATCAGTTTCAGCAAAAACTTTATAATTAATATACGAAAAAGATAAATTTTCTTTTTTAAACAAGTATTCCGCAGCTCTATTTTTTAAAGAGCTGGAAGTATTTACCATCAGGTATTCTTGATTTATATGATCCAGGTAGTTAAGTCCAACTCTCATTAAAACAAATAAAGGAATTAATTTACTTAATGAATTAAGGTCTAAATTTTCTAAAAAAGTTTCTTTAGGAACTTCCCCAGTCAATAAAAATGAAAACAAAACTACGATTAATATCTCACAAAATGATGCCAAATTTCTGAGCATTACTGAAATAAAAATTCTTAATTTCTTACTTTTAGTTGATATCGTTGCTGATAATGCTTTAAAAGCAACTACATCGTTTTTAATTTTATCTAAAAACCTCATTACGAATAAGAATAGACATATTAATTATTAAATATAGAAGTTTTATTACCTAGGAAGATTTTTCCACTCGGGGACACTTAGATTGTGAAGAACATCCCAGTTAAAGAAAGGTTTTGGCTGGCTCACGATGGTATTTGAGTCGTAGCTTAACATAGCCGCCCACCAACTAAATGTTGAGTTTGCAATTATATAATTTTCATAATCTAACATATTGATAAAGGTACTCAATACATCATTTTTATATCTTTTCTCAATATTTGTTGACTTTTCAACATAATTTGCTTTATTAAAAATAGGTTGATTAATAACCCATTCATAATCATCGGTAAAAATGTCATAACTAAAATCTGTTATTTTTTCACTACAATACTCAATTGCCTTTAAGTAGTAACTTATTTCCAATTGCTCATTGGTATCTAAATAATCAGATCTTCTTATATGGATTAAAGTATTACTTTTTGTGTTTGGATACTTATTTTCATGCTCTTTAGAAGTTTCTAACAAAGATCTTCTTATTTCACTTTTGTACTTATTTGCATATTCATAATCGTGGAAATATCCATTAAAACTTATAATTTTTAATTTTTCATAATAGTTTATGATTGGTGCGTTATCATTTAGAACTTCATTTGATGAAATTACTTTATAGAAATTAGCAAATTTTTTAAAATTTTTTAACATTTCTAAAAAGTTAATACTTATGAAATTTAATTTTTTAATTCCGAGAAAACGTTCATTAATTAATAATTTATTTTGAGAATCAAAAAAGTATACTTTGATACCTAAGTCTTTTAAATACAAAGCGAATGAACACTGAAACAACTGATTACCCAAACCACCGCTTATATCAACTATTGCAATCATTTTCTTAGGTTAGTATTTATTAGAAAAATATTTAAAATTAATTCAATTTATTTTCAAAGTCTATACTTTTAAGACAAGCAATCTTAGGAAGTATATTGAATGATTTTTGGGAAAAAACAATTGATGCCGGATATTATGACCGAATTTTAGAAGAGGGCATCTATAGAGGACGTGGCATCCAACCTAATTGGCATCATTCGACGTTCACCTTTGTTAAGAAATTTATTAAAAAAGAAGACAAACATCTTGATTTTGCTTGCGGACCGGGAACATTCATAGGAAAATATTCTACAGGTGAATCAATTGGAGTAGATATCTCCAAAAAACAGATTGAGTATGCAATCAATAAGTATGGACATACTGGTAATTTTGTTACAAATGAAGAGTTTAACTTTTCTAACTATAAAAATTATTTCGACAAGATAACAATCATTGGTCTTTTTGAATTTCTTAATGATGATGATATTATATTACTGTTAGATGATCTTCATTTTATATTAAAAGATAACGGTACAGTATTAATAACGACACCTAATTTTAAAAGCCTAATGTCAGTTTTTGAAAAGATTGTTAACCTAATTACAAAAGTTAACTACAAGAATGAGCATGTAAATAAATTTAATAAAATAAAAATCAACAATTTATTAATAAAGTCAAAATTTAGATCAGTGAAAGTAATTAAAATTCTTAACGCAGGTGTTTTTTTTGGTTTACTTAGTTTTAATATTTCAAATAGTATTCAAAACATTTTGTATAAATTCAATCGACATAAGTCTGGTTATTTATTGCTAGGTATAATTAAGAAATGAAAAATATTAACGAATTATCAGTTGTATTGCCGACGCTTAATGAGGCTGAAAATCTCAAAGTACTTATTCCCGATATTGCCAATTCATTAGAAAGTATTCAAATCGATAATTATGAAATAATTGTTGTTGACGACAACTCATCAGACAATACAGCATATGTCATGAAAAATATAATGAAAAAAAATAAAAATATAAAGTTTGTTATTAGAAAATCGGAAAATTCATTACCAAAATCTATTTGGAATGGAATTGATGAATCACAATATCTCTATGTGATGTGGCTTGATGCTGATGGATCTATGAGTGGCAGTATTGTTAAAGAACTTGTTAACAAACTTGAGAGTAATAAAGATTCTGTTGTAATAGCATCTAGATTTGTTGAGGGAGGTGGCTACAAAGGTACATTATTAAATGAAAAAAAAAGTTTTTTCAGGTCAATGCTAAATGTCAACAAATCTAAAGATTCTGTGACAGCAACAATTTTATCTTCTATGTTCAATAAACTACTTCACTCTCTATCAGTTAGCCCAGTAAAAGATATGACAAGTGGCTTTATAGTGGGGAGAAAAAAATACTTTATTAAGGGAGTTTTTGATATTTCCAATTACGGTGAATATTTTGTTTACTTAATGAACTATTTAGAAAAAAACAATATTTCAATTCTTGAAGTAGGATATGTATGTGGCACACGCCTTAATGGAGTATCAAAAACAGGAAATTCATTCCTTCAGTTAATAAAACTGGGATATCCATATCTCAAAGCAGCTAGAATGTCTAATAGGATCAACTATGAAAATTTATGATAAAAATAATAACTTACTTGCAATCATCATTAGAGAAAAAGAGATACCTGATGGAAGGAATTTTATAACAGGTGATGAAGAAGAAATGCAATTAGCTTCATTTAATTATAAAAAAGAAACAATAATTGATAATCATTTACATCTTGAGCAAAAAAGAAATATACAAACAACCAGCGAAGTAATTTTTCTAATTTCTGGTGAAATCAAAGCAGTTATTTTTGATGAAGACCAAAACCTAATTGAAGAAGTTCTTTTACTAAGTTGTGACACAATTGCATTTTTAAGAGGAGGACATGGGCTAGTGGTTAAGAAGGGTTCTAAATTTATAGAATCTAAGCAAGGTCCTTATATTGAAGCTATTGATAAAATAAGATTCTAATGATACAGGTTTTCAAACCTCATATTGGTTTTTCAGACATTATCTCAGTTTTAAAAACAATGATGGCCAACAATATTTCAGGGACAAGCCCAGTTGTAAAAGATTTTGAAACAAAATTAGCTAATAAATTTGACAGAGAATATGCGGTTGCAGTCTCAAATGGAAGTGTAGCCCTAGATTTAGCATTCCAAGCATTAGGGTTAGAAGAGGGCGATGAAGTAATAGTTCCTTCTTTCACAATCATATCTTGCCTATCTGCAATAATCCGTTCGAACGCAAAGCCTGTTTTTTGTGATGTTGACCACCAGTCATGGAATATGACATTAGAGAATATCAAAGATAAATATACTTCTAACACAAAAGCAATACTGATGGTACACACATATGGCTTACCTGCAGATGCAATAAAGATAAGTGAATTTTGTAGAGAAAATAATATCACCTTAGTAGAAGACTCTGCGGAAGCACATGGGCAATCATTAGGTGAGATTAATTGTGGAAAATTCGGGTTAGTTTCCACATTGAGTTTTTATGCAAATAAACATATTTCCACTGGAGAAGGTGGAGCTATTCTTACCGATTCGGAAGAAATTTATCTACAGTTAATGCAAATGAGAAATTTAGATTTCATACCTGGTGAAAGATTTAATCATAATAATTTATTTTGGAACTACAGGCTGGGAGGGTTACAAGCTGCATTAGGAATCTCACAGATCAATAAAATAGACAAAGTAATTAAAAGTAAAAAAATACAAGGAAGATACTACGTAGAACTATTACAAGACCATACTGACAAAATCCAACTTCCGCTCATGGAAAATTATGGATCACAAAACCATTTTTGGGTATTTGGAATTGTTTTGAAAAAACAAAATATTAGAAACAAAGTTATGAAATCTCTGCAAAAAAAGAATATTGAAACAAGACCTTTTTTTTGGCCCCTACATTTACAAAATTACCTTAAAAATAAACCTTCTAGAAGAAATGAAAATCTAGAAAATTCTGAAAACCTTGGAAAAAATGGCCTATACCTACCTTTAGGGCCTCATGTTAATAAAAAAATACAAAAAAAAATAGTTAAAGAACTCATTGAATCAATTAATAAAACTTAATTTTTAGATGAACAATTTTAAAAATAAGATAAAAATATTAATAAGAAATATTAAGCATCTTATCAAGTTAATTAAAGATAATGAAATCCCAAAAAAAAGTGTACTCAAACTAAGCAATATTAGTGATCCAAAGGGCTTTAAAATTGACAATAGTGAATCTTCACCATTGCTATTACTCAGCTCAAAATATCATAGGGTGACAAAAAGCCGCTTCAAAGAGATAAATAAAATGATTAAAAAACTTCATAATTTTCATATTTTTTTCTTTAGCCATAAAAATCGTGATTTATATATGAAAAAAAATTGGAAGACTCACAATATATATAAACTTTATGAAAAATCGATATTTCAGCAGATGAAGTCCGATATATTTCGATATTGTTTTGTTTACGATAATGGTGGTTACTGGTTAGATTTTAAATCTACTCTGTATTTTGATATTGATAATTTAATGAACTCTAATCATCAAACTTTGTTGGTTCTTAGTTCACAGCAAATAAATGAAAATGAAAAAGCTAATACATCTGAAGATATTCTTTCAGTATTGTCAGGAAATATTGTAAATAATTGGGTTTTTGGGGCCAAAAAAAATAGTAACTTTTTAAAATTTCTTATTGATGATATATCTACTTCTTATCACAGTTATGAAAATCAAAACTTTTATTCACCCAAAAATGCAATATTAGAACTAACCGGCCCATTGAAAATTACGAAATTATTTCTTCACTATATAGAAACGGATAGTAATAATTTAAAAGAATTCTTTATTGTAAACGAATCGGATTACGAATTTCAATATATAAGTGATTTTGGAAGAGATTTTCATTTATCTGACAATGTATTTTCAAAACATTACAGCAGGTTAGAAAATAAAAAAATTATAAAATACTAGGGAAATTCTTCTTTAAATATTCCCTCCAAAAGATAAAGGAAACATATTTATCAGTAGTTTCCTTTCCGGAAAGATTAGTATAATTTTCATATAAATAATCACTGCCAAGATTTTTAAGATCATTCCATTCATTAATCAGAAGTATGGGAATACCTATTTCTAAAAAATTTAGGGAAAAATCTGACTTAATCATTATTGGAATAGTGCCCACCATTAATGACTCCCACAATCTGTGAGTATCAGACCCATTTCCAACTGGGCACAGGTTATACATGTATGCCGATAAGCCTTCAACATAATCCTTGTGGTTGAGGTAGTTAATAACATCAATATTGTCAATTTCCGAGGATAAATTCAATAAGTTAATTCTTTCACTAGGGTTAGTTCCTTGATTAAATGATGAAAGAATAAATTTATTTTTAGCTGGAAAGACAGTTTTAAAATCTTTTAATATTCCATTATTTAAATATCTCAAGTTTTCAAGACCTATAGGGAGGGGGAGTAGGGTATTAGTTTTTTTAATGCATAAATTTTGTGCAAACCAAGTTATAATTTTTTCATCAGAGAAATTATACAATTCCTGAGTAAGGTTTCTATCTGAATTATGGCTAATCAAGTTATATTTATTTTCAATATGTGGATGATATTCTTCAAAAAATATTTCTATTAAGTCTGTTTTTAAAAAAACAAAATCATTTTTGGATACTTTTTTTGGGTCAATTTTTTTTGTTTCATCAAAAATATGATCTGAAAATTTCCTAAATGTGTCCCCTGAAACAAATGGTTCACTACTCAATCTAAGAAAATTCGGGTTTTTATTTAAGGAAATATGTGTTAAAAATCTATAAATTCTTTTTTTTCTATTTAGATAAAATATAAAATAAACTCTTTTTAAGATTTTCTTTAATAAAATTTTTAAATTCATAACAATCTCTCTTTATACTAAATGATAATGAATAAAAGTGACTTCAAATTAAACCTATATAAAAAATATTTATTATGAATTACTTTTATTATTTTACAGGTGATTTACCCAATTATTTAAAAATTAGTATCAACAGCTTACTAACTGTAGATGAGGAAGCAAAAATTTATTTATGTTCAGATAATAATCCCAAATATAAAAATATTAACTATTTAAATCCCCACGATCTTCAATCTTCTATTACTAAAGAGTTTATTGATTTAGATATATATAAAAATACTGCATATGATAAAAATTTAAATTCCCTCTGGCATAGTTCTTTTTTAAGAATATTTGCAATAAGTGATTTTTTAAATCATACCCAACTAAATGAAACAGTACATTTTGACGGTGATGTTATAGTTTATAAACCTTTTGAGGAATTAAAAAAAAGTTTATCGAATGATGCAATAAATATAACAAAATTAAGTAACGATAGATTAATATTTGGTTATTCATTTATTCAAAATTTTAAAATTATGGAAAAAATTTGTATTGAAATAATTGAATATTTTAAGTCGGAAAATTATTCAGATAATGAATACTATAAAAATCACCCCTTAAATGAAATGGAAGTTCTCAGTAAAATACAACAAAAATTACCAATGCTTTTTAAGCTTCTTCCCGATCTTCCATATGGAAACCAGGGAACAGTTTTTGATCCTGCGGGCTATGGACAATATCTGGGAGGCACATTTAATAACCCTAAAAAATGGTATAAAAAACAACAACCTATTCTCGACCATTCTGTAGGACAAGAGATAAGTTCAAAGCGGATTAGAGTAGGTTTTAAAGGTAATACACCTTTTGTAAACTATAACGAAAAAAAAATACCTATAGCAAATTTACACATACATTCAAAAGACTTGTATAAATTCAAACCAAAAAATTACAGAGAATTTATTTGATATAACTTAAGTAGCTTCAATCTGGTCTCGCTTTGTTATTACCGAATCTGTATCTTTAAGTTTCCAGTATGTATAAGTTTTTTTAAAATTTACTTCTTCTGGCAGTCTTTTAAAAACTGGATAGTCGTATAAAAAAAATAAGTTCATAATACCCTGCTCATTCGTTTTACTTATAGGGTATTTTTCTGTGAGATTATATAATTTTTTGAATGTGTTCTTCTTGATAATTGATGTGTCATAAAATAATATTCCTGTTTGAAAATACTTCCTATTTTTTAAGTTGTAGTTATTTTTAAGATCTTCCAATATTGCACTTTTATTATCAAACTGCGTTGCCAGTGTCCAATCTAAATTAGGATAGGCATCATAAGGCGCATACAGAGTGTTAATAGTTCCAAGTTTTAACAAATCATTTATGTCACCATGAATCCTCATATTTATATCTAAATAAAAAATATAGTTCCATTGTTTAAAATATTCATGAAATAGATAAAACTTATTCCATTGAAAAGGTTTATCTTTATTTCTACCAAACTCAATCATGTTTAAACTTTTATTTGTATTTTTTGAAAACTTAATTTGTTCAAATCTTGATATTGAAAGCTTGCTATCGTTCAATTTCTTAACTTTTGTACAATTAGTCTTACCATCAGTTAGTAAGACAATATCGCCGCCATAATTACCAATATCTCTAATTTGATGATGCATCTCATCAAAATGCACAATATATTTTTTATTAGCCATAACAACGATAGATTTTTTAGTATGCATTATCAGTAATTATTTACATTAATTCGTAATTTCCTCTTTAAAAAATGTTTTACTTTAGCTTTATAGCTGACTTGTTTTTTCCAAAAATAATTAACATCATGAATTCTAACTTTAGTTTTTTTACTTGAATTTATTGTTGTCTCTAACTCGTTCACAATATTTATAATTCTTTTTAAAAAATGGTAATCATTAACAACAAGATTTTTGGATTTTAAAATACCATCAAAATTCTTTTCGTAAGCATTGTTCGAAATAAGTCTCTCAATAACCGAAATCGATTTTTTATAGTCCATAATATCAATTGCTGCATAAGAATCTTTTGGAAAGTATTCATTTAAATTAGGAGCTCCATAATAGAATGGGTACGCCAAACCTAAATAACTATCGAAAAGTTTTTCTGATATTAGATTGTTTCTTGATTCGTTTTCAAGAACTATATGATATTTATAATTTGCAATTCCATCCCATTTTGAATTAACTTCATTTATTCCCTCACCATACCAATCCAAATCATTTTGGAAATGTTCTTTTAGTTTATATACAAAATTTAATCTAGCTTTATGGTCGTCTGTATAGGTTTTATTTGAGCAAATTACACTTAAGTTATTAACCTTTTTAACAGAATTTAATTGTTGAAAATATTGTAGATCTTTTTCTTGAACAGTAAAAATAGCCCCGTCATTTTTGTTGTTTATTAGCCACGGCAAAAAAGGAAAGGTAGAAGAATATTGAATATCAAAATTGTTATAGCAACCATATTTAAATTTAAACTGATTCATATAACTCCTCATATATTTACTTAAAAAATAATCTTTTGGATAAGAAGTTTCTGTGTTGAGATATATAATGTGATTTGGATCAATCAAGCATTCTTCTGAACTATTATTAATGCTTTCAAGGACAAACCAGTAATCGGGATTTTCAAATGAAGAGTTGATGTGAAACTTATAATTTTCAAATATATTTTCATCATTCCCAACAAATTGTTGAATATTAAGATTATTTGGTTGCCCTGAGATACTTAATTTAATGTTTTTCATTTAATAATACAGTTTTAGTTTAATCTAAAATAAACATCATTAATTGTATTTTTCATTGACTTCTCACTTAACTCAATTAAATAAATTCTTTAAATCGCTTCTTATAGAAGTTAATATATAAAGACTTTTTTCCTTAAAGCTCAATAGTTTATATTCTACATGTTCCTTGGGAGAGGGTACTTTCCATCTTGAGACTACAGCTTTATTCCTAAAAAAAGAATTAAATTTAAGATGTTCACAGCTAGTATTTCCCAAATCTATTTCTATTTCATAATTCACTATTTCTAATAGTGAATTATTTAATTTATAAAAACCAATTCCACCAAATGCACTTTCAACATTTATTAGCTCTTTTTTAGTATTATATTTTTTTTGGATTCTGTATACATAAAAATAACGCACAAAAAATTTGCCAATAAAAATAAATTTATTTATTTTTTTAATTTTCTCCCAGGGATTGTGTGAATTCCAACCTTTACTTCTAAGAGCGTGAATATCATAATAATAAGGAAAATTAAATGGAAAGTATGCATCATAAAGTTTATTTTCTATAAAGTCATTTAATTGAAAATGAAAATCATGGATATCCTGATATTCAAATATTTCAATGTCAAGATCAATAGGTATGTATATTAAATCTTGATTTGATTTTTCATTTTTTAATTTATCTAATATCATATTTCTGCAATTAGCAATTCTTTCTGTTCTGTACTTAAATTTTTTATCAAGGTTATCTGCAGTGATAATTTCAAGAAAATCAAAATTAACATTTTCAAGATACTCTTTTGTTCCATCGGTCGAGTCACTTTCTACAACTATAAATCTTAAATTGTAGCCAGGTAACTCTGCATTAAATTTTGATATAAAATCAAGATTTTTCTGCAATGATGGTAAACAATCTTTAGCAAGCCCTGCAAATACTAGATTATGTGTATCTATATTGATATTTTTCATCTATCTTCAGTTCTTATTGAAACACGAAGCCTATCTATATAGAAATGTTCATATAAAGTATTATCTAAAAATTTAACTTCATCAAAGCTGTACGAAACAATAAATTGACTGTCGCTATAGTCTCTAAAATTTTTTCCTTCTAGCGAATTTATAATTGAATGATTATTGAGTAATTGATAATCAAAAAATCTACCAATTGTAAATGGATATTCTGGATACCATTCAGAAAAGACCTCACTGTGTTCTGGAATCCATCCCCAAATACCATTTAGAAAGTAAGAGATACTCACTTCGTTATCTGAATTAACATCAACTTGGCTTGCTATAAAATCAGTGACTTCAATTTTATTTTTGAGAGGTACATCACTCTCAGTTAAAATATTTCCATTATAATTTAAAGCCTCGTCGACAACTAAGAATGTTAAGAATACATTAATCACAATAAATATTGATCCTATTATTTTAAAAATATTCTGGAAAACTAGTCTACTTTTATTTTCAATTGTAAGAAATGGAAGCAAAAACCAAATGATTAGAAAAAATGGATAATACTGTACAAAAGTATCCATCCTTTGAAATTTTGAAAAATTAGGACCTCCAAGAAATGGACTCAAGATAACTGATGAAATAATGAAAAAGTTAAGATAAAGCCATTTGATAGATAGTGTTTTATCAGCAAGTAATTTTTCTGGTTTTATAAAAGTTACAAAGGTGTAAACAAGAAGCAATATGAAAAACAACAGTATCAACTTGTGGTAAGTGATAAAAATTTCATAAGTTCTTAATAGTAAATTTGAATTAACCCTATCGTCTATTTGAAGAATTCTAAACGAGTTATCATCTGTCCAAAATCTAAAATACACTACTGGAAGGCGGATAAAAGAACCAGCACTAGATCTAATTCTCTCAAAATAACTTAGATTTGAAGCAGAAAGTAATCTCTCAATACCTAGTGACCTTAAGTATGGAATCCAAACAATGAAAACAATCGTGATTAACCATGCAGTTGACAATAAGATGTAATACTTTGTTCTATGATCAGATTTATTTTTGCCTTTAAAATAGAATGCGCTCAAAATCATAGCAAAAAAAATTACTGTATTTGCAATTCCTGCCAAATAGATTGTAGGAGGTATTATTGCTATACATATATTAACTAGAAGAAGGTTTGCACTCGGAGAATTTAAATATTTAAAGAAAAAAATAAAGAATAGGGTGTTTATATGTATTAAAGTCCACTGATTCCAAAATTCAACTGAACTACTCCCCATAAGCATAGACATTGAAAGGAGAGAGAAAAAAAATTTTTGAAGTTCAGGTCGATCTATTATCTCTTTTACTAAAAAATAAAACAAGAATACTTGAAGTAAGGAATAAAACAAAGTAGATGATAATGCAGAGTTAAAAATTGTCAGTATTTTTCCAAAAATAATCATTCCATTTGGCTGTGGAATCATTTTTGAACTTAATAGACCAACTGGCGTATCAAATATATTGTACTTATAAGCTAACCATAGATTTGTTGACTGATCTTCCCTAAACTGCGAAACCATTGTCCACTGGTACCTTATTACTAGAAGTATTGGTAAAGATACGAAGTAAAAAAAATTTTCTTTTTTAAATATATTATTTAGTTTTTTTCTAATCATTCTTATGTAGACATCATATTACGTTTTTTGTTCATTATTCTTTTATCTTATAAATTTATTAGTTCATAAATAAATTAGTTAAAATGACAATGTGAACTATGTATTAATTTCTATTGGTAACGTACCTGATTACCTTAATTATACAATCAACTCAATACTCTCAGTTGATAAAAATGCAAAGATAATTATAGGTTCCGACCAAAAAATTCAAAATAAAAATATTGAATTAGTGGACTTAAAAGATATTGAATCAGCACAAACAAGAAAAATCAAAGATTTAAATATTTTTAGAGGTACCATTTTTGAAGGTAACCCACTTTGGAATACTTCTTTAATGAGAATTTTCTATTTAAGGGATTTACAAAAAAATTTAAGGTTAACTGAACTTGTTCATTTTGACAATGATATTTTAATTTATAAGCCTTTCGATAAAGTAAGAAGCTGTATGAAAAATAATAGATTTAATATTACCCCATCTAACAGCAGAAGGCTCATATTTGGCTATTCAGCAATTTATAACATTTCAGTTTTTAATAAAGTGTGTGATTTACTAGAGTCTAAATTAATAAAAGGTACATCATCAAACTGGGACTTTAATAATAATACACCTCCCAATGAAATGGACTTACTGGGAATGATTTACAAAGATAATTCCCAACTATTTAATTTATTGCCAAATCTTCCATACCAATCAGATATTATTTTTGATCACTTAGGTTATGGAATGTATCTTGATGGTTCACATACCTATCCCAGAAAATTTTATTCACGTAGGTCAGTCAATTTTAATGACACGGTTGGCGTAGAGCTATATTCAAAAAGAATTAAAGCGAAGTTTCAAAATAATGAACCAGTAGTAATTTGGAATAAAAAAAAGTATGTTTTAACTAATCTTCACATTCACTCAAAAAGGTTTACCAGATTTCTTCCTTCTAACTACACAACTTATACTTAGGTGATATGACAAGAGGCCTTAATCAAATCTAGCCAATATTTTAAACTAATAAATTTTTCAAACTCCATATGTTCAAATTTCATGTAAGTCTCATTAATATAGTCTTCAGTAAAAGAGTCTAATTCATCCCAATTTTTTAAAATCAAAACAGGTATTCCTAAATTTTTTAAATTTCTAGAAAAATCATTTTCTATTATTACTGGCACTACTTTAGCTAGGAGTGCTTCCCAAATTCTATGAGTGTCAATTCCATTACCCTGGGGACATAGGACAAATTTATACTTTTTCAAACTAGTTAAATATTCTAAAGGAGTGGAGCTATTTTCTGTCTCTATATTTTCGAAAGAAGTTACTAGCTCCATTAAGGAACTTCTGACTGCAAAATTAGTATGAATATTGAAAGAACATAAAATAGCATTTCTTTTAGTGGTTGCTACTTCTTTTATAAAATTTAAATTTTTCAATTTTCCATGATTAAGGTAACGTCTATTTTCAAAACCAATTGGTATTGGTGAAAACTTATCATTAGCTAAGAATGTTAAGTTTTGAGCATGCCAATGAATGATCTTATCATCAACATATTTTTTATCATCTGGTGTAATATTTTCATCAGAATTGTGACTAAGGAGAACGTATCTATTTTGTATTTGTGGGTGAATTGTTTTAAAGTATATTTCTCTCAGATCTGTCCTCAAAAATACTATATTTTTTTCTTTAACTTCCAGAGGGTTAAAATATTTTGTTTCATCAAAAATAAAGTTTGATTCTTTTCTCAATGAATCACCACTTAGAAATGGAGAGCTACTCGGTCTATAAATTTTTGGATTTACAACTGAGGTGTATCTTCTAAATTTTCCACCAAGCTCTTTTTTTTGTTTGTTTAATATATTTTTCATACTTTAGCGACTAATTAATTCTCTCACACCTAAAATTCTATTTATGATTAAAAGTTTATCAAGATTCTTATTTCTAGTCTTATTAAATATGTTTGTAATTATAAACAGTAGCGATATAGACATAGATCAATTTATGAATGATATTTCACTATTTGCAAATTTTAAAAATTCAACTGTCTACTTGATAATTTCAATAGCGGTTTCTTTATTAACTGGTTCTCTCTTAGTCCTATTTAAACCTTTTACGGAAATATACTTACTATATATTTGGAAGTTTAATTTTTACTTTCTTATTAATCTTGTTTCTATTTCAACGACGTATATTATATTTAGAATTTATGGTTACTCTAGATTATTTTTACTTAGTTACCTAGTAATGGCATCGTTGTTGCTATATATCTCTGACAAGGTTAAATAAAATTTATAATCTTGGGTATATTACTTATAATCTTTTATTATTAATTCATGATTGATTTAGTAATTTACTACTTTAAAAAAGTTGTTTTCAAACTTAGTAAAAAAGAACAGTTTGTAGGTACTTATGCATATCGAAAGTATTTATTTGAAGAACTAATTAATACTTTTGGCAAAGATCAGTTTAACGGTAAAAGATTTCTTGAGATAGGTCCAAAAGATGGTGAGGACACAGAAAGGCTTCATTCTCTTAACCCTAAAGAATTTATAATGTTTGACTTACCTGATAAAAGTGAACAAAACGAAAAATGGAAAGAAAACCTGCAAGAGACCGACAAGCTTTATATAAAAAATTTTTTATACCTCACAAACAAAGAATATGAAGATCTAGGTAAATTTGATTTAATTTATTTCACAGGTGTTCTATATCATAATCCAGAACAATTAAGATTTATTAAAAAATTATATGATAAATTAAATGATAATGGTGTACTTGTTTTGGAAAGTGCAACAATTCGGAAACGTGCCTTAAGAAAAACTAATGTTGTACAAGTTTTCTACCCAACTACATATAGGAACACAACAACAATAACTCATCTGCCATCAAAACATGCAATAAAAAGTTGGCTTAATATGGTTGGCTTTCAAAAAATAATTGATTCCAATTGCTTCAAGCCAGAAAATTATAATGTTCAGAGTAATAGGTATGCGTGTTTGGCACAAAAACTTAATAGTGACAAAGAAGCAGTATATTATGATAAACAAATAGAAAATTCTCCTTATGTAATCGGTGGATCTTCATAAATAAATGACAAAACTTTTTAACAAATGTTAAGTACTATCTTTGCGATTCTAGAAATTTTTGTTAAATATTCTTTTTTATATCTATACCTATATTATGTTGGCAGGTCCTCTATTCATCTGATAAATAAAGTCTTTGTTAGAGAAACTTTACCCTCAAGGATCCTATTCATCAAAACTCAATATTTCTATCCAATAATAGGCATATGTTTAGTAGGGAATTTATTAGTAATTATCAACTTTATCTTTCCTTTAAAGAGTCCTCTTGTAAGTATCCTATTATTACTTTTAATTGTCCCAAACTTTTTTAACATTAACTTAGACAACCTTAACTTTATCAACGTACAAAATTTTATATGTTTTGTTGTTATCCCAGGGTTATTATTAATTAGTTCTTTTGATACAGGATTTCATTATGATGCTGGTTATTACCATTTAAATCATCAAAATTGGCTGAGAGAGTCAAATTTAATTCTTGGTATGGTCAATATCTTTTGGCCATTTGGCATGTCTTCTATTTTTGAATATATATCTTCAATTGTGTGGTTTGGTAATTCATTTATTTATTTACACTTCATAACGATTATTTTTATACACTTTTTTTATAATTTCATTCTTGATAATCTTATAAATCGAAAAAATTTGATTCTAGCTAATGCTTCTTTTTTTCTATTAGTATTTTCGATACTTGATAATGTTGGTCTTCAAGGCGGCAGGAATGGATTTATATTCATACAAGGAGTTGGAAAACAGGATATTGAAGTAGGTGTGTTATTTTTATTTATATCTCTTGTCTCTTTACTTTATATTTATGGAGAAAAAGCTAATGTACTAGATTTAGTGTGTTTATCACTTCTAACATTATTCACATTTCAGATAAAAGTTAGTGGTGTATTCGTTCTAGCTGTTTATGCAATATTGTTGATATTTGTTCTTAATAGAAAACAGCAGACATTCAAAAACATTTTAATAATACATACTCCAGTATTAATACTTTCATTTTTTTGGTTTGTAAAAAGCTATTTAACTACTGGATGTTTAATTTTTCCTCTTTCCGTGACATGCATAAACAGTTTTGATTGGTATGTATTAGGATCTACAGAAATATTTGAAAACATAACAAAGATTTCAAGCCTAGCATTTCACGAGTATTTTCATGATCCGCTTTTAACCTATCAAGATTGGATAATTGATTTTTTAAATTATGAATTTTATCGCTCAGTTTTTATCAATTTTACTTTATCACTTCTGTTTATTTTATTGCTTAAATTTATATTATTTAAATCAGCGCGACCAAATTGGTTATTTATAAGTATATCTATAATTTTCATTGTTTTTAATTTTGTATATTTACTATTTTATGGACCAATACCCAGGTACTCAATAGGTATAATGCTTACTACAGTAGCTTATCTTGCATTTTTCACTGGTGAATTTAAAGTACAAATAAGTAAAACAGTTTTATACATTTTAATTATTTGCTCAGCTGCTTTGTTAGTTAGATTTTCAACATATATGGGTGTCATTTCGAATCCAGAATATGAAATTTTTGATCCAAGAGAAGTTGCAGTATATGTTCGAACAGCAGAGAATTGGGTGATTCCTAATAACGGAGATCAGTGTTGGATAAACCTTGAGTGCAGTATGGCACAAGTTTATAATCCAAAAACAGATGTATTCTTAGATGAGACAGGTTTCTTCAAAACTGCACGAAAATAAGGTTATCTTCTCTAATTATTTCAAATTAGATATTTAATTTCAGAGCGATGTTCATGTAGTAGAATACTCTTTATGGCTTTACTTACTTCTTTAGAGTTTTATAGACGTCACACATCAGAATTTAACAAATATATCCACCAAGATGATGAAGTACTTATAATTACTCCCATTGGGACTAGCTTAGATTTGAGAGAAAAATTAAATTTGAACATCCTTGATTTTGATCTCAAAAAGGACATAGATTCTCAAATTAATACTTTAAGTAATAAATATGATTTAATAATACTTTCTGACGTTCTAGAAGTGAGCCAAGATATTATTAGATTTTTAAATCTTCTAAGAAAAAATCTCAATAAAGATGGAAGAATACTTATTGCTTCAATTAATCCGATATGGAATATTCCATTGAAGCTTTTTGAAAATCTAAAGTTAAAAAAAGAATCTGAGAATAGATCTTATATTCATTTAAAAAAGTTCAGCAAAGTACTCTCATCGGTAGGATTGGAAGTATTAAGCAGTACATCAAGACAATATTTTCCATTTAAACTTTTGTATTTAGGTTCTATAATTAATAAATTTCTTGAAATCATGTTTCATTTTTTAAACTTTGGAATAAGAACTTATATTTTAGTGAGAGAAGATAATTCGAATACTAAAAAAACTAATTATTCAAAAACAATAATAATTCCCGCTAAAAATGAAGAAGGTAATCTTGTAGAGCTAATAGATAGGATTCCAAACCTTGGAAAAAACACAGAAGTTGTTATTTCTTGTGGTACATCACATGATAATACATTGAAAGTCGCTAAGGGAATTACTTCCAATTTTTTTGATATCAAAGTAATTGAACAAACAAAGGATGGTAAAGCTAACGCGGTTTGGGAAGCTATTGAGTCAACCGATGGTGAAATCATAGCAATTCTTGATGCAGACATAAGTGTAGACCCAGAAAAGCTTGAAGATTTTTTTGAAATAATTTCACTTGAAAGGGCTGACTTTGTGAACGGGACTAGGTTAATTTATGACATGGAAAGGGGAGCTATGAAATTTATTAATAATATTGGAAATAGAGTTTTTCAGTTTATAGTATCTTTAACAATAGGTCTACCTCTTACAGATTCCCTGTGTGGAACAAAGGTATTTAGGAGAACTCTATATACAAAAATTATTTCTTGGCAGTCTACTGTTAAAACTAAAGATCCTTTTGGGGATTTCGACCTTTTATTTGCTGCTGCTTATAGTGGACATAAAATACTCGAATTGCCCATTCATTATAAAACAAGAACATACGGAGAAACTCAAATTAATAAGTACAGAGATGGATATAAACTTATAAAATACCTAGTCCGCTCATTTTATAAATTTAATTCTTCTTCATGATTATTTTTAGAAAATTTAACTACATATTTTTTCAATTATTATTTTTTATATCAACGTTTGTGACGTTTATAATTTCTGAACTGTACTTCTATATTCCAAATGGTGTTGACCATATTTATCATTCAAAATACTTATCATACTTTTTATATCAATCAGAAGATACGTATTCGGGATTCGGTCTAATTTATTATTATATTGTTGCTCTAATTACTCATTTAAGAATTCAAGAAGTAAATAATCTAAATGTTGTTCATTTTATGAATTCAAGTATTATAACTGCAAACTTTATTCTGTTTTTATTTGGCATTCTGGGAATATATTTTTTATTAAGAAAATATGGTTTTGAAAAAAAGACAATTTACATATCGCTTACACTTAATAATTTTATTATTCCAGTTTTCATAATGAGATCTATATTAAAGCCTGAAATATTTGCCTTCACTCTTTTACCATGGGTCATTTTAGGTCTTGATAATTATATTAAGAAAAGAAATCTTAAAAGCTTTTTAGTAGTTGTCTTACCTCTTTCAGTTCTTTTAACAATTAAAGGTTCGGTTACAGGGATGGTTATTTTAATTTTGTTGATTAAATACTATAAGTTTTTATTTTTTGATTTTAAAAAACACTTATTAAGCTTACTCGTACTGGCTTTTGCATTTGGTTTATTATCCTATGAGAATAGTAATGTAAATAATTATAATATTCTAGAGCACAATTTTACAGGGTCGGATTCAAAATATGACAATAGAGCTGAATTAAATCTATTAACAAATATTAATTTATGGGATATTATTTTCAATCCCGAACCCCCATACCACAATGATTCACTGGTTGGAATCACGTTATTGGATTCTTTTGGTGATTATTTCAATGTCTTTATCGAATATGAAGAACATTTGTTTATATACGACCAAGATAATAATTTCATAAATGAACTAAATTATAAAAACAAATTTCAATTTGGTAAATATGTTGGCCAGTACACTGGATTTTTGATGTCACTATTTTTTTATGCATCTTGTATTTATTTTGCAGTAAGAAAAAAAGATATTAGAGCATATTATATTGCACCACTTATAGGAATTTTAATACTCACTATAAGTTCATTTGGATTTCCTTTTAATCATTTCGACCCAAACACGGGAGATACTTTAAAATCAAATTACTATAGTTTTTTAATTTCAATAGCATTTATTTTTGTATTGGTACAAATCTTTAAAAAATACAACTTTCTAAAGTTGTTTATACCTCTTTATATTTTATTTTCTTTCTTCTATATTCTAGGATTTCCAAAAGTTGAAGATTCAAATATAAATAAATACCTTGAAGAAAAAATAGAGATTTCTTTAGCGTGTGAGCCTATGTCAATTTTTTTATCTGAGACTGACTTTGAGGATTGTCACGATCGAGTAAAAAAAATATGTGAATATAATCTGTACTCAAATAATGCACAGAATCTTATAGATAAATCAAGGTTGAATTTATCTATAAACGAGCAGGAGTCAATATTATTCGTGAATGATGATGACCAAATATTGTCGGCAAATAATTATTCCACATGTAAACAGTATGTACAAATGGAGCTTGTCGCATATAATCCAGTTTCAAAAGGCTTGAGACAACTACCTCCCGTAAATATGATTTATTTTCTTTATACTCTTTTATATATTTTTTACATTACTTATAAAGAAAGAACAAATTAACAAATATCTAACTTCAATTGTTATTGATATACAGATCAATAGATCTGTATGGGTCATTGTATAAACTTCTTTTTGGATTATTAAAATATAAATTAGTATCTACACGTTCATAGCCTGTATAAAAATCCGTAACTTCACAATTAACATCTGTAAGTAGCCACCTAATTTGTTGAGAACACAAAACTATATTTGGTTTTTTTGAAATGCGGTATGGAAGCTCATCAGCTTTAATTCTATTAATTTTTATTAATTCGTTTACAATTGCTGGTTCAGAATAATTAGTAGGATGAATAATAAAACTCTCATTTCTTTTGTTTAGGTAGAAAAGAACGAGATTATGATCAAGGCTAAAAATCGTAAAATCATTTTCAAACCTAGATTCGATATCTAATGCTAAATTTTTAAGGGGATATTCCTTATAAGTATCATCGAGACTAATAAGGTTATCATACGATTGTTTTAAAGCACCACTGCCGACTACAACTAGTGAAGAAATAATTAGAGATAAAAATAACCAGTGAAATGTTTTTAAATAATTTAAAAATGGAATAAATAAGCAAAGGAAAAACAAAAAGAAAATTAAATGATGCTTATATCCAGTAGACCCAAGATAAAAAAATAACAATGATATTGAAAAACCAACATATATAAAATAGCTACTGCTTGTAATTTCTTTAAATATAAATTTATAAATTGCAAGCGTTATTACTAAAATTATAAAAAGGTACAGGAAGGAATCATACATAAAAGTCTCTCTGAAGTAAACAAGGAGCTCATTTATAAAGTTAAAACTTTGTTGACTATATTTAAGAGGGATGATGAATAAAGTCGAAACATAGATATCCAAGATACCTTTTACAGCATAAAGAATAAAAATAATAATATGAGGTATGAACAATCCACAGAAAAAATAAGAAGCTATTTTTAATTTATATTTTTGAAAAAGTATTACAAAAATTACAAAAATAAATAGACCGCTTCCTTGATTTGTCAAAGTTGAAAGTCCAAAAAGAAGTCCTGAAAATAATATATTTTGTTTAGAATCATTTTTCTTTAATAAGAGATAAATACTAGGAGCTATAAAAAAAAGGCAGAATAATTCAGAGTATTCATTTGACCCCCACGGGGTGGACAGTAAAAGCAGGAATAAGCTTGAACCCACAAAAGAATTTATTTTAAAATTACTAATATCTTGAGTTGAGATTATTTTAGAAATCATAAAGGAAATAAAAATTAGGATAAAATCACATAGTATTTTAAATATCATTAAATTTTTATTACTAAGCAGGATTAAAAAAGCGTAAAATATATAAAAAATAGGACCTTTATCATCCCATTGGTTTTCATAGGGTAGCGATCCGTTTAATACATCATTTCCTACAATTAAGTATGTATGGATGTCCGAGTCAATAGTTTCAAAATTTAAGTATTGTCCTTGAAAAATCATATTTAATATGATCAAGATAAAGAGTAAAAATAAAAAGAAGCGCTTATCGTCAACTTCAGAAATTTTTTGAATTATCGAATCAATATTATTTTTTTTAAAAAGGGTATCTATTCTTTTATCATTCAAAAAGCGAATTATCATTATGAGCAAGGGGATAATTAGTAGTGTATATATTCTCACATCTGTTTGTGTAATGCTTAAAAATAAAAGTAAAAAGATGCAAGCAAAAAAAGATATTTTATTAGAGCTTTTAATATTAAACATATTTGATGATCATATTTTTAAATCTCATTCTATTTCAAAACTTAATTCATACGACCATGAATCAGGATCATTATTTTGATCGAGTTTATGAGGAAGTTTATTTTGAAAATAATTAGAATCTCCATTCCTTGAAAAACTAAGTTCTATTACTTCAGGAATTCCTCCAGGAGTAATTGATGCATAATTATTGATATGTAGATGGACTAATTTAAGATTGAGAATCGTTATGAAATTTTCAATTTCTTCAACATGCTTACTAACTTCATGAAATTCAATAACTATTCCTGTAAATACAATTTCTTTTTTTAATATGTCATCAAGTAATACATATTCACCGCCTTCAATATCAATTTTCAGAAAAATATCATTATTAATGGGCAGGTTATTAAGTGTTTCATCCAAAGAAATATATTTTTCACCATTGCCAACAAATTTCTCGTAATGATTTGGGCCTTTTGTATTATTTATGATACTAAAAAATTTGTAAAATTTTATTGGTAGTTTAAACCAGTATTTAGATACTTCGAAATAATCTTTATTTGGTCTAGTGAGTAATTTATAAATTCGCAACTTTATTTTTCTTAAAAAAAACAAAGGGCCAACAGAACCATCATAACTATGTACCACACATTTATTTTTATTATAAAAATCTTCTTCAAAAGACCAATCATGATCAATGCCAAAAGATAACAAAGTTTTACTTTTTAATATTGAATTTTCTTCAACTACATAACCGCCATCATTGTTCTTACCCAATCTAATTAATTTCTTACATTTATAGGGCCTAAAAATATTTGGCAAAGTTATAAATTCTGTCATTAAACTATTGTATATTGAAATTTGTCGGGAGTGTGTTTATTAATTATTTATGAAATGTAGATCATAAATATGGAAACATTCAATTTAAACAACATTATTAAGATTTAGTCATGACTTTAAATAGAAATACTTAAAAAAATATACTTGTAGTTTTTGTGTAAATTAAATATATAAATTTGCACGGTTGATTGTATAACGGATTAGACATTAACGAATGTCTAGAAAGCTTTTAAAAGAATAGTTATAATTACTCGGAGTTAAAATAGAATATGTTTATTTTAAATTTGTTTTTGTACAATTTTTTCTTCCACAGTTTTTTTATTCAAAGATTATTTGATAGCGATGTAAATATTTCTTTTAATAATTTAGGCAATATTCAAAATGATCTTATAAAAATAGGTCTGCCATTTAGTTTTACACTGAACTTTTATTTTGTAGCTTTAGTTATTTCTATTTTTTCAAGCGCTTTAATTTATATTTCAATACCTAAAACTATCAAAATAGATACACCTCTAATTTTTTTTAAGGAATTATTTAAAATTTTAATTAATTATTCCGCTATTTTATTTGGGGTCTTATATTTCTTTAGATTATTCAATTTCAATAGAGGATTAATAATATTTGGATTATTAGTTTATGTTGTATCTTCTTACATATTAATTTGGCTTTTAAGACTCGAAAAATATAAAAATATATCCTTTAAATATATAGTCCCAACTTTAGTTTTCATAGTATTAACCTTTAGTGTTTTCTTTAGTTTCCAAAACTCTAGTGAAACTATCTCAATTTCTGCAACTACTACTACTAGTACATTATTTTCACCTGGAGTGGTTGATAGCCAATGTTCTCCTTGGTTAGGAAGTGTTAATTTTAAAGAATGTAGAAGTGGAATTGAAAAAGTGAATAGTACGAGATTTTCAGAAAGTTTGAATAATATAATAGTTTTTAAAAATGATATTTACGTATTAGATGTATTTGGAGTAATTTATAAAAATTCTCCAAGCAACATTTACCTAGATATTTCAGAAAAAATATTAAATCGACTTGATCCAGATATATATGGTTTAGAAATTTCTGGTGAGCAAGGGTTGTTTTCACTAGCATTTCATCCAACAGATGACTCTCTATTAGTTAGTTACTCAAATTTAGAAAATAGCCTAGTTGTAGAAAAATATTTTATTAATCAAGATAATTCTATTCAATATGAAACCTCTGAAATATTACTAAAAGTTCCAAATTCTCAGGGCTTGCATTTTTCAGGAAATCTTTTGTGGTCTAATTATTTTAAAGATTTTATTTTAAGTATTGGAGACATGGAAGGCAATAGCAGGCCTTTAGAATATTCAGAACCAATTGCAACGACTTCTTTAAAAGGAAAAATAATTTTATTAAACACTGATGTATCAAACCCAGAGCAACTTTCGGTTAATAGAAATACTGAAGTTTATAAAAATATAATTGCTTATGGGCTTAGAAACCCTTGGAAAACTTATGAATATAAAAACTATTTATTTGTTCCTGATATTGGATTATCGACTGAGGAAGAATTAAACATTCTAAACTTAGAAGAAATTTCAAATACACAAAAACCATTCTTGCTTGGATGGCCTCATTATGAGGGAACAATCGACAATGAAATCAAATACAATGAAATATATCTTTATCAAAATGGAATAGCTAACAATATAAATAGTTTTGTGAAGGAAAATTCAATTTTTCCTAAAGTATATTACACCCATCAAGCACCTGAAAATTTTAGAGCAGCCATTATTGGTGGTGGGGTAATCGAAAATAAAGAAAGTAAATACTATGAGCATTATTTTTTTGCAGATTATTTAAGTAATGAGCTTTTTGCATATGATTTTAATAAAGATGAACTGTTCATCTTTCCCCTTGGAAATGTAAATTCTTTTATAACCTCTGTTGAGATACATCCAACAAAAGTTGATACAG
>Ga0233432_10000682_pt1 | contig 32483 bp, 18 predicted proteins | sample SI_122_August201_6_FD_179870 | JGI IMG/M metagenome (GOLD analysis project Ga0233432, IMG submission 179870) | Seawater microbial communities from Saanich Inlet, British Columbia, Canada - SI_122_August2016_10_MG | ecosystem: Environmental > Aquatic > Marine > Inlet | place: Canada: British... | reverse complement strand
CAAGAAGTAATTCTAGAAATATCTGATTCTTTGACAAGTGCATATAATAACAGCAGTGAGAAGGATCAAAATGAATGATGTTGTGAAAACTAGAAAAAAGTCTAAAAAAAGAAATTACTTTACCTTAGAAACCCAGGAAAAAATTATTGAGTATCAAAACTGTGAAGTCAAAAAAACTAAAGACAGGTTATATGTAAAACACATTATGCCGGCATTTACAGAATTAGTAAATAGTTTAGTTGCAGTATATAAATTTAAAGCTTCTAATGAAGATATAAATCATTTAAAGAATGATTGCACTACATTCTTATTTGAAACACTTCATAAATGGAATCCAGAAAAGGGAACCAAAGCATTTTCTTATTATAACGTAGTTGCTAAAAACTGGTTGACAATTAATTCTAGAAGACTAATGAAAAACGCTAAAAGAAATGTGTCTATTGATTGTGTTGAAAGTTTGTCGAACTCTGACAAAAAAACACTTTCCAACGTCAGTATAGAATTGTCTCCTGAAGATGCTGAGCGTAAGAGTAATAGACCGAATGTCATAATTGATATGTTTAAACATGTTGAAAAGCAGCTTAAAAGAGAAAGAGACGTAAAATGTATTAAAGCAGTTATTCATTTGTTTGAAAATATAGATAATCTAGACTACTTAAATAAAAGAGCAGTATTTGTTTATCTAAGAGAAATTTCAGGTTTGTCTAGCTCAGAGCTAAGTTCTTCTCTTTCCACAATAAGAAAACACGCAAGCAAAGTTGTAGGTATTGATAACATGTTTGACATATATAGCTAAGAGGTGATGTAATGAAAGAAAATCAAATAGAAAATTTATCGAAAAAAATTGATAAAGTTGATAAAAAAGAAGAACTGATTAAGAACTTTTCTGATATTTTAGAAAACATTGATTCGTTAGAAGACAAAAAGAAAATGCTTTGGAAAGAAATATATGAAAATTCAGTTGAAGATAGGGAAAAATCAAAAATGCTTTTTAATGATGCCTATATTTCAATGACAGGTGCAGGTATCAATGAACATATGAATATTGGTGCAATTATGTCAAAGTATATTGAGAGAATGAGCAAATCAAACGATCAAATATTAAAACTTGCTGAACTTATTTCCAAAGAAGAAGAAAAGTCTTCCGAAATTTCAGAAGACGATATTTTCAATAAGATTAACGGTTAAATGTCTATGTTTACTCAATCTAAAGTAATTTATGTTATTAAAGAATTTGCTGGAGATGCTATAAAAATAACAAATGATTTGATCCAGCATAATATTCTAAAAAGGTATTTTGATGATGACAGTGTTACTGAAGACAAAAACTTTTTAAGATTTGTATCTTCACTACCCCAAAACACAGTATTTTGTGTAGACTTAGTTTATAATGATAATTTTATCAAACAAGAAGATAACTTTATAAGTATTGCTATTCCTTTTATTTCTTCACATGTAAATTTTCCAATAAAGATTGGCGAGTCTGTGTGGTTTTACAAGTATAATTTAAATAATAAAAAGTTCAACAATGTAGAAAAATACAATATAAATGGATATTACCTAGGAAGAGTACACAGTTTACTAAATACAGAAGATACATCTTATTGCTTCAATGAAAGAGAAATATCTTATTTTTCTCCTAGCAGACTTGATATTAATGATGGTATCAAATCAGAACAAGGTGGTATTCTTGGAATCGAAAATAATAATAAAGAAATTCTTAGTTTAAATAATAATTTAATTCATAATCCAGACACAGAAGTTAAATCTATTATTTCTAATAGATTGCTAAATAATGATTATTACACAAGTGAATTAAAAAAGTATAGGTTAAGACCTTCTTGCGATTCAATAATCAATCATGAAGACTTAGTCCTAAGAGGGACTCATAATACTAGTATTAAACTTGGCTCTGATTACTATAACGTTGAAAAGAGCTTGTCTGAAAATGATAGTACATTTAGAGACCCAGCTAGTGGAAAGATATCTATTATTGCTGGTATTAACGAGAAATTAAAAAACAAATCTTTTAATTCTACTAAAAAAATTAGTTTTATTACTGATGAAAATATAATTGATGATTACGGAATAAAAATAAATCTATATAATAACAATATTAGTCCTGATATTGATAATGGCTTTTTTTATGAATCAATTAAGTCTGTGCAACAGTTTAAAAATCCAGACAAAGTAGATAACAGCATTAGAGCCTCATTAAGTGTTAAAAAGCAATATAGCATAAAAAACAATAGTTCTTCTTTAATAGTTTCTGAATCTTCTAGCGAGATTAAGTCTATCAAAGATAATATTGAATTTACAATTCCGCATATTGATAATTCCGTAGAACCTGTTTTGTTGCAAAAAAATACTTTAGAAAGACTTCCGCTAAGTAATGATTATGTTTCTTTTATACCAAATAGCAGACCAATAACAACATATAACCAAAATAAAATGTCATCAATAGCAGCCATGTCAGATGATATTGTATTTAGTCTTCATGACGATTCGCAAGGAAGTATTACACTTTTAAACCCTAAGTCAAACGATAACTTTTCTTCATATCTAATGTTAAACAATGAAGGAAATATTCATTTAAATGGACAGAAAATAGTGATAGGAGATTATAATAGATCACCAGATAATCAGAATGGATATAACGCATCAGTTTTCTTAGGATATTCTAGTGAAATGAATAGTTTAGTATTGGGAGAACAATTAAATTCTTTCTTAGAAGAAATAATGTTTGTTCAAAAAACAAGTTTACGTCTTATAAAAGATCTTTTTATTCAGTCTAAAGAGATTGATAAAATTACAAAAGATTCTTTAGAAAGTCTTTTAAACGGCTTAAATGCTTTTTCTTCGTCGATATCAAATATACCACCAATGCAAGTACCAGGATCAAGTCTTTTAGTAGAAGTTTCTAAATCTATGACTATGTTTTCAAAATTAAATATTGATGCTTATCAAACTCAAATAGATAACTTTAAAGCTTCAAAAGAAGAAGATTTATTTAAAAGACTAGAAAAAATTGAAAATAATTTAGATAAATTACTTAGTAAATTTGTTAAAACATCATGAATTATTTTAAGTTCATATAATTATCTTTGTTAATTGCAAGACTAGGAAATTCTTAAATGTTAAATTCAAAGTTTAAAAACACAGGTAAGCTTAGAAAAGATTTTGTTAAAAAAGAAAAGTATAAAAATAAGATACTTGAATCAAACAAAAACCCAATAGGGATAAAATTGCCTATTTCTCCTTCTAGACATAGCAAAGAGACTTTATTTGAAATGACTTATGAGATTTCTGACCAAATTGAAAGTAATCTTAAAAATTTAGTTTTAACTAGAAAAGGTGAGTATCTTTGCCTGCCAGACTTTGGAACAAACTTAATAGACATGTACAATAGCGCTGAATTGGAAAACATAGAAGATATAGTAATGTCTGAAATACAGTCTGCTGTGTCGTTATTTATGCCTTTTGTCTCGTTAAGCAATTACTCTTCAGTTAAAATACCTGAGACTTTTGACAATCCAGAATATTTTGAAATTAATATTGATTATACAATAAGTGATATAGAAGAAAAAAACAAGTTAATAATTAAATTATTAACATCGAGGTAATTTAAGTGTCAAACGTAAGCATTCTTAATAAAGAAAAAAATTATTTTAATAGAAAAAGACTTATAAACAAAAACAAAGAAGAATTTAAAAGTGAACTTTTAGATTACGCAAGGAGTAATTTTCCTGATAGGATTTCTGATTTTTCTGAAGCTTCACTTGGAGGTATGCTTCTTGACTTTGCAGCTATTGTAGGTGAATCTTTGACTTTTTATATTGATCAACAAATTAACGAACTAGATTATGAGACAGCATCTACAGAGTATAGTTTATTAAATCATTTGAGGAAAGCTAACATAAAGTCAGGATTTGCTTCTCCTTCAAGCGTTGAAGTTTCTTTTTATATGATTGTTCCTGCTATACAAGATATGGATATGCCTCAAAAAAAATATCTTCCTATCATAAAAAGAGAAACTCAGTTAAGGTCAATTGATGATATATCATTTATATTAGAAGAAAATGTTGATTTTTCAAAAGATATTAATATTATACAAGAAGTATTTGTTGGAGAAAAAAGATATTTAATGCTTAAAAAAGAAGGCATTTGTATATCTGGTGATATTACAAACGAATCTTTTATGTTTGACGAAAATAATGTTGATAGTTTTTTATCTTATACATTAAGTAATGAAAACATTACAAAAATATTTAAAGTTAACGATAACTCTTCGGATATTAATGAGTATAAAGAAGTTGAATTCTTGTCTCAAGACACAGTTTATGAGAAGGTTGACTTAGGAGAAAATGCATATTTCAATGTAACACCTGCAGCTTTTAGATATGTCTTAGAAAGAGACTTTGAAGATGGTTTAACCACAATCAGATTCGGCAACAGTAATGGAAACGTAATTAACGAAAACGGCGTTCTAACCAACCCTGAAGAGATTGCATTGCCTTTGCTTTCTAGAGACTATATTGGAAGCTACTCATTAGATCCTAAGAATTTAATTAACAGTAATAGTCTGGGAGTTTCACCAGCTGGTAAAACAATAAATGTTAAATATAAATTTGGTGGTGGTGAAGATCATAATGTTTCTGCTAGAAGTATCAATATTGTTGATAGTTTAAATTACTTTTTTCCAAACTTAACAAGCGAAAATGACACTGAGGTTGATCTCATTATTAATTCAGTTTCAGTATTAAATGAAGAACCTTCAGTTGGTGGTTCAAACGCACTAACATTAGAAGAGCTTAGAGGCCACATATCTTCCGCAATGAAAGCGCAATCAAGAATTGTAACACACGAAGACTTGCTAGCTAGAATACACAGTATGCCTTCAAATTTTGGAAGAATTAGTAAATCATCTGTACTAGATAATCCTTATTCAAAGTCTACGAAAGATCTTTATATAATATGTCGTGATGAATTAGGATTTTATACAGCATCAAATGATGCGCTTAAATATAACTTATCTAACTATTTAAACGAATATAGGATAATAGGCGACACATTTAACATAATCGACACAGACGTGTTCAATATTGGAATATATTTGAAAATTAAAATATCAAGTAATTACGATCAACAAGATGTAATAATAGAAGTACAAAGTAAAATTTTTAGTTTAATGATGTTTGAAAAACTTCAAATCGGGGAAGCTATAAATGTTAATAAAATTGTTAAAATAGCCCTAGATACACCTGGAGTGCTTACGATAACTTCTAATTTTAAGACAATTATAAGACCAAGAACTAATGATGATTTAAATAGAATTGATTTAGATAATTTAGATAGAACGTATAACAATAATAGCTTTTCCGTCTTTGAAAATTACAAAGACGGAATCTTATCACCTCCTAAAGGTGGGATATTTCAACTTAAATATTCATCTGATGTTGAAGTTGTGAGTGGATGACAATATGATTATAATAGAAAACCCTAAAAAAGATACATATGTAACTGATATTCAAACTGTAAGCAATAATGGTTTGAACTCAAACGTTGGTCAATCTTCGTCAATAGACTTATTTAAAATTGCTGGTGAGAACAAGAAAACTTTTGCTAGAGGAATACTAAATATTTCTGGAATATTATTAGACGGAGACACATTTACAGTCATAGATTCAAGTGGCGTTAGTAAAACGTATGAATTTGATAATGACGCTTCTGTTGATAATAACAATATTTTAATAAGCATTGGTGTTAACACAGTCGAGACCTTGTCTAACGTCATTACTGAGATTAACTCAGATGCTAACTTTGGCATCACGGCAATGAAATTATACGATGATAAAATTCTGTTTAAACAGAATAAACCTGGATCATCTGGTGATACACAGATTGTTACATCTGGTCTAAATCTTTCTTCAAAAGGATTTACTAGATTTGAGCACTCAGCAGGACTTATAACGTTTGACATTTCAAAAATCAAAAAATCTCACATTTCTGATGGTAATATAGCAAACTCAGTCTTTAGAGACATAGAAAATCCTAAGTTTAGTGCAGAGATAAGATTAATAGATGTAGGACAGTCTTCTACTAGAGCAAAAGACTTTTCCTTGAATTTAAACGTTCTAGAAAATGATTTTAGAGAAGGATTAGGAAAAGATGTTGTACACTTCTCCGATCTAGATGACGCAAATTTTAAAATTTTAAATAGTAGCTCTAATACATCTTGGACAAATGAAGGAATAGTTTCCGGCGATGATCTCTTTATTCGGACAGATAGCACTTTTGAGAGTTTTGACGTAGAATCAGGAAAAGAAAATTTATCATTTAACGTTACAGACTATGTCCATGAATTTTTTAAAGGCACACCTAATTTTGACAAAGAGTCTTTTGTAATTCATTTTGATTTAGACAATCTTTTTGATGAAAACACTTATTTTGTTAAAAGATTCGGTAGTAGAAATTTAAAAAATAAAAGCTTAATACCACAGCTAATAATAAAAATAGACGATAATGAAATTGAAAGTGTTATAACAGATAAAAAGAGGTACTTTGACAATGAGGAAGACTTTTATCTTATGAATGCTAAAGGTAATTCACTTAAAAGTTTTACGGTTGGATTCGATGTAAGTCTTAGATTTTCATTTATAGGTGATGATAATGAAAACATTTTTGCAGAAACTCAATCAATAACAGGACAGTCTATATACAATTATAAAGGTGAGGAAGTCTTAGGAATAAAAAAGTTTTCTCTAACTAGTTCAGTAATAAGCCAAATTCAATCTGATTCTATTTTCAACGCTAAATTAAACAAACTCGGATACATTCCAGTTGAGCTAGAATATTACTATGACAACAATTTAGGCACAACTTCTACAATCAAAAAAGAAAATATAAACTTCAATCTTTCAGAAGTCGATCAAAGTGAAATATCTTTTGATAATAGGAATATTAGAGTTTCTTTAGATATTTTGCAAAGCGAGTTAAAGGCAGATAACACATTTGTATCAATAAAGTTGAGTTTTATTGATACAAATAAACAATACAAAGCAGTCAATGTCCCTACAAAGCTTTATAGCGAAAACTTAGGAAAAGTAACTTACGAAATGTATGATGTTGACACAGGCGAAAAGATAATCAGTGACGAAGACTTGTATACAATGCTTAAATTCAATGGCAAACATTATATACTAAACATATTTGCTTCAGATAATTTTAAAAATAAAAGAGTCAATTTTATATTCAAATACACAGATCCGTTAACTGGTCTTTATAAAAAAGCATCAAATGACAATACAATTCTAAGGTTTATATAATGACAAATTTAATTTCTTCTAAACCAGAAATTGCAAATACATTGCAAAACACTAATAAGAGAAAGTCTCATAGCAATTTTATTACTTCGAAAAGTCTACTAGAAAGTTCTGATTTTAAAACTTTTCTAGATCTTTACCTTAATAATGAAACAGAATTTTTTGAAAGAATCGATGGATATGATGGATTTATAAGCACACAGCAAATAGAAAGTATTGATTATGAAAACTTTGCTGAGCATGTGTTTTTTGACTCTGCCGTAGAAAAAGTTAACTTTGCTTTTGACAAATCAATAAATGAATTTCCATATGATAAGTCAAGATTCCAAGTAAGTCAGTATCTTAAGAAACTTGACGGATTTACAAAATACATTCTAGACAACAAAGTAAATAAGTCAAGAAATTATATGCAATTTGACGGTAGTAAGTCAATTGTTATAAATGATTCAAAAGGAAGTTTGTTAAACGATTACAAAGGCAAAACTTTTCTAGATAACTTCAACCCTAATGGCAAATCTTTTTCTTTTGATTTCTGGATATATCCAAATAATATTTCTCTTGCCGGAGGTATAAGTCCAAGTGTATGTATTTTTGAAAAATATGGCGACAATGAAGGGTTTTTTGTAAAAGCAAAAAGACATAATTCAGCTAATAATACATGTGATATATCATTTATAATATCGAGTAATCAAAATTATTTTGAAGTTACTTTTAAAATAAAATTAGAAGAATTCCAACATATCTGTTTCGAAGTAAGAAGTGGTTTAACTGAAAATAGTTTTTATTTATATGTTAATGGCAAAGAAATAAATAAATCTTCTTCAGAAGTTACTATAATTGGTGATATAAATATTTTAAATTTAAATTTTTCTAGTCAGGAATTTAAAAACGCAAAAGTATATATAGGTAATTCTTCTAAATTAACGCATAACCTTAACAACGAAGTTAACGTTAGTTTTTCTGGAGGATTTGTTGGTCTAATTGATGAGTTTAGGTTTTTCTCTGGAAAAGATAGAGACACTAAAGACATATTGAAATTTAAAGATGAAAATATGCATTCGCAAGAAAATTTAAAACTTTATTTAAGACTAAATGAACCATCTGGTATATACTCTAATAATCATATTGTTTTGGATTACTCTGGAAACAAATTACATGGTGAATTAAAGTCTGTTGTCTCTAATGATGACATAAATAATATATTTTCTATTATCGATAATTATGAAAGAAATGGAATTGTATCTAATATTGAAATTCCATTAAAATATGAAAAAGATAATTTAAACCCAATACTATTTTCAGTACATTCGCACGACCAAAAAGTTACATTGTTAGCTCTTGCTAAAGAATATGACTTAGTTAATCCAAACTCTTTCTGGAAACTTTTTCCTAAAAATATTTTTCTAGAAGGCTCTGATTATGATAATATTAACGCAACATATATTAGTGATAAAGTAAAAAGTCAATCTAATATAATTGGTACTGAAAGATCTATAAATCAAGAGCTGATTAAGCTCATCTCTATTTGGGCAAGATTTTTTGATCAAATAAAAATGTATATTGACAACTTTACGGAATTGTTGAGTTTTGATTATGATAAAATCAATAAAAATAAAAAAATTGATGGTGTAATCTTACCATTAGCATTAAATCAAATGGGTTTTAAATTTAGAGAGTTATATGCATTTCCTTTAAAAGAAAAACTTGATAATAAAAATTTGTCTTATGAAGAAGTTATGTCAACATTAAGTATAAGACAAATACAAAACATTCTTTGGAAAAGGTTTTTACTAAATTCAAAAGATTATCTTGCGTCAAAAGGAACTGTAAGAAGCATAAATTCTGTTTTTAATTCTTTCGGTTTAGAGTCTAGTAAGTTTATAAAGATAAAAGAGTTAAATGGGCAAAATAGATTAAATATAAACAATCAATTTTGTTCAAATAGACAAAAAATAAAATTTATTGATTTTAATCGTCACAGTAAAAAATTTGATACTACAACTTATGACGATATAGGTAATGCATTAAATAAAATAAATTATAGGTCTGAAAGATTTAGAAAATCGAAGTTTAATAGTCTAACAAACAGTTTTGAAAAAAATTGGACTTTTGAATTTTATTTTAACTTTGACAAGTCAAAAGTTAAAATGTTTAATAATAACCAATCACTTTTTAGAATAAACAGGACTATTACTTCTGGTCAATATAATAGTCCTTATATTAATGTTGTGTTTAATAGAAAAAACAAAGAAGTAGACTTTGGAGATTTAGATCTTTATTTGAATATTCAAAATTTAAATAACAATACAGTTCTAAAAGAAACAATAGAAAATATTAATCTATTAAATGGATATACATATTATATTTGTTTAAGAAAAAAGTATATTGATTCAAAAGACATTTATGAATATCAACTTGATGTATCTCCGATAGGTCAATTGTCTTACTCATATAATAAAAATATTAAAATAAAAACATCTTTAAATTATGAAGATGCTGGTGGTTTAACAAATGTTTATCAAATTTCATGTGGAGACTATAAATACAGTGATACAGTAAGTAGTAGTGAGATTAATGGTTTATCTTATGAAACTTCTTTTCAAGGTAAGATAAGCCAAATTAGATTATATGATAAGTACTTACATAATGATATATTAAGAAACAAGTCTAAGGATATACAATTTATTGGAGAAAAAACAGATAATATGTCTGTTGATAATCTTTACATAAATATCGATTTAAGTGAAAATATTAATCAAGAATATCAAGCTTCAAATAAACTATTTAATTATATTAGTGATTTATCAAAAGTTGAAAGTGGAACAGACTTAAAATCTTATCTTTATGTAGGCAGTGCGCTTCTTACAGATAACAACATTAATAGTGAAAATATATTTTCTGCTGATGATTTAATACTTTTTAAACAAAACTATGAAATAGATTCACCTAGTAATTCTAATAAGATTTATATAAATTCTTTTGAAAGTGACTCAATCAAAGATCAATATAAAAATTACAATTTAAGTTTTTCTTCACAACATCATCCAGAGTATTTATATCATGACGATCAAAGGTTATATATTGATTTTTCTGCTGTTCATTTCTTAAATCAAGATATATCAAAACTTATATCGATCAATGATTATTTTACTGACAAGTTGTCAATATCTAGTTATCTTTATGAACAAGACTATTTAGATTTTTCTAAATTAAGAGACGATTACTTTAAGAGAATAAAACCGAGAGAAGAAATCAATTTTAATATGTTATATCAGGTATATAAATATTTTGATAATATTCTAGAAGACTTATTATATGAAGCAATACCATCTAGAGTTAACTATTTAGGATTTAATTTCGTATATGAGTCGCATATCTTAGAAAGAAACAAGTACCAATATAAAAACTCAGATAGTCGTATCCCAGTTTCAAACTCAGATTTGTATAATTATCAAAATTATAGAAGTCAAAATAAAAAATTTAGATATGATGATGCTACAGGATTTTTAGAAAATGCTATAATTAAAAAAACATAGAAAGATTTATAAATGAATGATTCTAGATTTGAAGAAAGACAAAACAGAAAAGAATTTAAATTTAATTTTAAAAGATCTAAATCTTTAATTGATACTAATTGTGAGTATGTAACAGAAGAAAAGTATAAGGAGATGTTTCAAGAGACTCAAAAGTTTAACCCTTTTTTAGACTTTGGAGACAGAAAATTAGTTAAGGTTAAAAATACTATTACTAAGATAAAATTAGGAGTAGATACATTTAGAAAAGATAATGGTTTTGTTGAAAGAAGCATTCTATCTACAAGAAAATATGCAGGTTTTGATTCATTAGATGATATCGTAGACTATCCTTTTTCTTTTAATTATGATAATTTTTTTGCTTTGACTAATAGATTAGATGTTTTTTCTAACGTTAGCAAAATCCAGATGAATCAATCGTATATTGATAATTTAAGAGGATTTAAAAGTAACTCTTTGGGCAATTCAAAAAACTCTTTTGGCGAAATACTGCGAATTGTCAACAAAACAGAAAAGATAGATGACACAGTATCACATTATGAAGACGATATTATTTCTAGTTTTATTCATTCAGAAAAAGATAAAATAGTTATAGATAAAATAATAAAAAATGTCAATCCTATTTCTGGAATAACGACAAATACAGTCGTTACAAAGAAGAAAAATATAATATCGAGTGAAGTAAGATATTTTGCATACAAAGAACAAAAAACCAATCCTTTCTTTGACAGATCAGAAAACGCAAATAATCATCAGATTGACTCTAAGCAAAACAGATATAAGTTTACGAGTGAATCTATAAATAATAAAATATTGTCAATGAGAGACAAAAACAAGGCTATGGAAGAATCTACTTTGTATTATTCTAGAGGAATAGATTGTGATTATTCTTTATCGAACGGTATAGACTCTTTAGCATTTTATGGAAGAATAGATTAATGAAATATAGAACAAAATTTAATTCAATTGGATATAATAAATTTGGTGGATCAAGTCTGTCTGTTAATCATAGTGATGATCATCATACAATAAAATCAGGAATAGTAACTCAATCTTTCAACAAACAAAGAGAAGACTCAGAGTTGAGCTTTAGTTTTTTTGATAATGAATTAATCCACACAGACATTAAATTAGATAAAAGAGAATATTTTTTCCATGATAGCAGAACTATTAACTTTTTAGAAAAAAATATAATACCAACAGCGGGTATAGAGTCAAAATATATTAGTAATAATATATTGACTGAAATTGGCTTTTATAACAAGTCTAAAATAGTCAATACTCCTAACACATATCCTTTTTATGAAATAATTAATAGTAATAATTCACAAGTTGGTGTTTCTGGATTTGAACAACAGACTTTTACACAAAATCCGCATGTTTATGATAGAATGCTTAAAGAAAATTATCTTGAAGATATGTCTTGTATTTTTAAAGAAGACAATGATGTTTTAGAAAAAACAGAAATAAATAATATAATTACAATCGATTATGATTTAAAAAAATCAAACAATAGCGATATTTATCTGTCTTTTAGTAAAAAAGGTAATACTAGAGAAGTTACATTTCCTGATGGGACTTCTTATCATACTTTTAATGGTAATACTGTTTATCTATATAATCCAGAGTATATAAAAAATAATTTTGGCCCATATGATTATCTAGGTAACATTTCAAGTGATTATAAACATGATGTTGGCTCTTTTGTTGCGAATTCGCCAATATGTTTTAGTAGCGCATCTACTGGAAAAATTCGCGAAGATATAACTTCAAACCCAGCACTTTCAGATAGTATTATTAAATCTTCTTACGGGTCAATACCTATTAGTAATTTTGGGTTTCCATTTGATTCAAAATATGCTGCAAAGGATAGACATATAATAAAAGCTTCAGACTACATTTCGAAACCTTTTGTGATTGAAAAAGTTTGTTTAGAATTTACAATGTCAAATTGGTCTGTTTCTTTAAATGATCAACAAGGAGAAGATCCTTGTTTAAACTTTGTAAATTTATTTTTAATTAATCAAAGAGGAATATTAAATACTTCTAATCTAGACAATTCATTAAAGACTTATTATGGAGGAAATAGTATGTTTATTAATATTGACCCTATTAATTACGAAGGTGATACTGTATTTACTTCTAACAATAAAGACCAAAACTCAAACTTTACTCAATCACAGATTGATGATATGGAATTACATGGGACAGTTCTTGGAGATTCTGTTTATAATAGCGATTTTATACAAACAAATAATATACAAAACATTGACAAAAAATATTATGGAACTCAACAAAGAGATATTATAACTTCTGTTTCTATTGCAAACTATGCTTCAGGTAAATCTAATCCAGATAATCATATGATTAATTTAGAAAAGATAGAAAATTCTGTTGATTTATTGATAAATAAATCACAATCTCCTTTGTTGGATTCTTCAAATGATTCAGAATGTATTTATACTAATGAATCGATTAAAATTGTTGCTCCAGTCAAACATTTCTATGAAAACAAAAACCTTCCAAAATTTACTAGTTTTGATTTATATCCTGGAAAGCCTTCAAGTGATAGAACAAATTTGTCTTCAAAGTCAGGAAGATCAATAATTGCAGAAAATTTAAATAATACTTCAAACAAAGAAATCATTTTAGATGTAAACAATAAAAATGTTATATTAAATGAAAAAATGTATGAAGAAAGTAGTTATATATTATTACCAAGTGATAATCTAGTTCTAGGTATTTCTTTAAGTAATTCTTTTGAATGTCAAGAAGACTATCCAGAAAATAATAATATAAGAATAGGTGAAGACTTAGTTAAAATTAGTTCTAGTAATGATTACCCCTTTAAAATACACTTAATAGGGCATTATCAAGAAGATAAGAATAAAAAAATAATTTTAAATAAAGAAAGCAAACAATACAAAAATACAAAAAAAATAGGTTATTTTCAAAAAGAATTGGTAGACCAAGTTGGAAGTAATCTAGGCTATTTAGATAACAATTTTTATGATAGAGAAATAATAGGAAGATCAGGTTTTCTTATAAATAAAAACAAGTATTCTAGCCAAAATAAAATAAAGTTAGGTAATTTTTTTGAACTACCTAGTTTTGGTAAACCTGATATTGATGATTTTGTAGCAGGTGTTAATTATCCTCATAGTGAATATACTTCTTCTTTACCAACAAACGATTATTTTACTCAAAATGATGAAAAATATTCAATTAAACACTATTTTAATAAATATCATTTTGGGATGCCTATTGATAAGCTATATTACTCTTTAATTCATCAATTTGACAACAGTAAATATTTTAATATTAATAAAAGATTTATGTCTGGATATTTTAAACAGAAAAAACCAGCAAAGATATCAGGAAAATTGATTTTTAATTTTAATAAAATTAATGAATTTAAAGGTACAAATTATCTAAAAGAAAAAATTATGTCTTCAACTACAGGGAAAACAGCAGGAAAGTCTTCTCTATCATTTAAAATTACTGATAATGATCAAAATTCTGTAAGTGTTTATTTATTAACAGATTCAACGTTAGGTATTGCAAATGGAGCAAATCAACTAAATCCTCCAAGGTATTCTGTTTCTGATTTGTTTAGTGTAATAGAAAATAACAAAGTTATACTAACAGAAGTTGATCCAGTCATTTATAATGCTTTTATAAAATCAAATGAAACATACCCTTTAGACTTAGAAATACAAAAAAGAGCTTTTGTAGATTTAGTTGCTTCAAGTATTAATGAAATAAATAACAAGAGTCAGCAAGAAATAGATGATTCAAATAATGTTATAGACTTTAAGTTAAATGTTACAGCTGAAGTTGTTGAAGAAAGTTTACATACAAACTTAGTTGAGATAAAAATTACTTTAGATAAATTAGGAACATTTGGAAACCCTACAGCTAAAATTGAAGGTGATGAATTTAATTCTTGTGTTTCATTTGAAGATTTCTCTATAGAAGAGGGTGAATTAATTAAAAGTTACAATACGAATAAAAATGCTTATTATAATTCAAGTGAAATAATATTTTCAGATACTTAACATATTAATAAAGGAATATAGTTAAATGGCAGGTTTTCTAGAAAAAGATAAAAGACTTATTGACTATAAATTAACAGAGTTCGGTAGAGACAAGTTGTCTTTAGGCACACTCGACTTGAAATATTACACCTTTTCGGACAGTAGTATTGTTTATAATGAAGACTATGAGACTTTGAAAAGTTTCAAGGTGTCTGATATAACTTCATTTTTACCTTTCGAAGTCGATACAAATGTTAATAACTTAATTAATCCTGAGTATACGTTGTCTTCTGTTATATCCTTTGATCAGCTTGATAACAATATATTGTTTGTAAATAAAGAATCAAACAGGACAACATCTGATTATTTAATTGCGTTAAAGTTGCTAGATAATAAAGTTTTAAAATCAGAAGAAGATGACAGAGAAATTAGTTTTGACTATAAAGATGAAAAAGATGAATTTAATTTTCAAAACAAACCTTCAGCTTATCCTACAATTAAGTCATATAAAACTTTATTAAGCAATGTTGAATATGTAAAAAACGACAAGCGATTTATTGACAAAACAAGAAATAAAGTCATGCCTCCTACCGTTTCTAGTGGAAGAAGTCTTTTTCTAGACGAAGATATTTTCTTGGACAAGCCACTTGAAATTATTTTTAAAAGTTTGAATATTGATGATGAAATACCTCAATTTACAAACAAAGAAGACTTTGTCATAGATGTTATTAATAAAATATCTGTTAGCAGAAATATTCATAAATTAGAATATATTTTCAATGAAGAAAAAATGTTAGATGAAGATGTTTATCTTTTTGAAATGCATAATGTAATATCATCTGGCGACGTTAAAAACTTGTCAAAACTTTCTTTTGTTCATTTAGGTGAATTTTACGATTCAAAAGAGTATAATTTCAAGAACATTTATTTAATAGGGAAAATATTTTTAACAAGAAACTTAAAAGAAGAAATAAATGAAGAAAATAAAAGATATTATTTTAATTTAAATAATGACTATAGCTTTATTAATATGTTTACATTGGTTGTTGAATAATGAATACAAATGAAATAATTAAAAATTTTAATGTTGATGATAATGTTGTTAAAGATAAAGACTTTTTATACTTTACTTTTTTAATAAATAAAAGTAAAGCTATTTCTAAAAGAGCAAGTTACATTAAAGTGTGTGTTGAGAAGTCTTCTTCAGGAAAATTTGTTCAATATGATATTTTAAATATAGACAAAATCAATAATAGATTTTTAAATTCAAACAACCCAAAAATATCAAATCAATACCGATATGAAAATATACCACTAGTTTTAAATCTTGATAACGATGATTCCTATGAAGAATATATCGTGCCTGTTAGTTTGATTAAAGTAAGAAGTTCAATATTAGAACAAGTAACCGCGCTCGAAGGTCTTCCAGGAACTTCAATTACAGCAGTATTCCAAAAACCCCACATTTTTAGGATATATTTTTTAGATGATAATAAAAATATTGTTGAAAATTATGTATTCAAAACAAATAATAAAAGATTATCTGATTATGAAGTAATTAGTATTTCTGATAGAATTGATATCAATCAAAATCTAATTGAAAGTAGTTTTGATATAATTTTTAATTCTTACAATGACAATTATGAAGGTGGGCCTATAATAACACTTGATGAAGTTGTTTTGAATTCAGAATCTTTTAGTAAAACAATGGCAGAAATTCAAATAAATTTCAATAGCCAAGTTTATAATATTAAACCTGATAATTCTAGTCAAAACATATTTGAAGAAAACTTTGTATCTAATAAACTATTAGAGAATTATTCTAATAATTTGATAAAAAACATGTTCTTAAGTATTGCAGACAATAACAATACTGGTGTGGATATTGAAATAAGTTTTACATATAAAAGTTTTTTGTTTATAAAAGAAAAATTTATTTCTAGAGAAAAAATAATTGAGTATTATAATGTTTTTTATCAAAAACACAAAGATACAGTAATAAAAGAAATTTTTAGAAATAAAATTAGAATTAGTCCAGGAACTGAGCGTGGGACTCCATATCATATGATAAATTTTTTAGAGGTTGACTTATATTTAATTCCTAATGATACTGGAAGTAAAAATTTCAAAATAAACAATCAATCATCAGGAAAAGAAGGAAGTAAATCTCCTTTAATAAATAAACTTTATACAACAAAAAATCTTAGAAATGATTATTCTATTACTTCTAGAAATGGAAATTTTTCTTTAGAATCAATATATTCTAGTTTGACAAGCAATGTTTATTATACTAGAAGAAGTAGAGACAATCAAATTACTATTACTCCGCCTGAGCCTGATAGAATTATTGTAAAATATGAAAATGTTGAAATATATCCTATTGATACAACACAAGTTAGAAGTATAGTAAACGTAGAAGAAAATAATACAAAAGTTACTTCATCTAATAGTAACTCAAGATTTTTCAATGATCTTATTAATAATTCTTTTAGTAATCCAAATTTTATATCAAGTGGTTTTGAATTAGATTTTAACCACAATATCATAGCTACAAATAAAAATCTTTTAGATAGTTTATCTTACGAAACTGCTTCTAATGATTTTCTTTCTCAAGAAGTCGCAGAAAATACATTCATGTCATTTAGCATGAGTTATAGTCCTATTGGTAGTAACGATGTACTACAAAGAGATTTTAATTTTAGATTATCTGATTTAATTAGTGATGATCTTAAAAAAATTAAAATACCAATATCTAATATGGGAGAGTTTACAAATACAAAAATTATAACTAGATCTATAACGATGCCTAACGGAACTCATTCATCTCTTGTAAGTGAAAACAATATTGACGATAATAAAAAAGAAGAAACATCAAAATTTTTAAATGAAATATTACCTGGAGAATATTCTAAAATTGATAATTTACTAAGAAACTCTTTATTTACAAATACTTCAAATAACAGTATAAACAAAAAAATCAACAGTATCTTTAACTTAAGCAAAGATAAGTTAAGTAACAAAGTTTTTTTTGTTAATAATAAAACAAATATTCAAGAAATAGATGATGAAGAGCAAACAGAAGACATTGAAGATACTAATGCAGTTAGTAACATTAATATAGAACAAGAACTTTATAATATCACTAACGAAAATAATGAATATTATAACAAATTTACTTTTAAGTCTTATTACGATGCTAATAGAAATAACATCAGGTTATTTTCAAAAAAGAAAGAAGGTTTAAGTTCTATTTTTGATGTAAAAGATTTATTTGAAAACAAAGATATTAATAATTATACATTTAACATATCAAAAATGATAACTTTTGAATTCAATCCTGCAGACTTTAATTCTTCTAACAATGTAAATAATATCAAGGAAAAAAGATTTTTGTTAAAACCTGGCTCTTCTTTTATCTTTAAAAATATACCATTTTTTATAGAACAGAAAAAACTTTATTTATCTAATATTGACAATAATGTACTAGAAATAAATAAAAGCGTATATTCTGATTACAGGAAAGTATGGGGAAGAGGAAATCAGTTATTTGTTAGAAGAGTGTTAGAAAGATTTTGTATCATTATAAACAATAAAAAAGACAATTCTTTACATGAAAAAATACTTATAAATAACTATGTTAATCAAAGTTTACTTTTAACAACTAATTCTTTTGAGTTTAATGTTTTAAGTAGCAATTTACATATGCCAAATATTAAACTAGAATACATATAAAGTAGGAAAATAATGGTTTTAAATTTAAATGGTAACCAGTTTGGTAGTGATACTAGTCTTAGTGGTAATACTAATCTAGGCAATGAAACAACACTTGGTCTTACTAAGATGACTACTAGAGACTTAAACATTGGGTCTGTTGTAGAGTTAGTGAGAACACAGACAGAATCACAACTTGCTCCTTTCACTGAGGATGAGATTGAAGAAACATTAAATTTAGAAAATCCTTCAGAAGATATTGTATACGATAACTTTTTAATTTCTAGTAACTTTATTAAAAATAATTTATTAAGAACATTAGGAAACTCTAACGATAGTAATACAGATATTGATTTTCCTAATGTTTTAACTCATGAAATGATAAAAGTAAAAGACAAAGTCCTGTTTAGAACAAATGACTGCAGTATATTACCGAACTCTATATTTTCTATACATAAAAACTACCTTGAAGACATACAAGAAGCTAATGCAAACAGATTTTTCTTGAGTAATAGGAACCAAAAAACATTTAGAGAGATTTATTATGAAGGTTTAAAAGATACTAACGATAGTATAATTAAAACTTATAATAATTTAAAGACTATCCTAGAAAACAAAGATATTATAAAATCTAAATTAAACTTTGGAAATAAATTAGCAAATTTTTATTTGAATGAAAGTAAATCATCTTCTTTAGGCAAGATTGCAAGAATTCTGTTAAATAATGACGATATTGACTTCTCAAATGGAGAAAACAATCAAAAGAAATTCAATAGTAATATTGAAAATTTTATCTTGAATAGATCAACAGATGATTTTGATAATAATAGTTACATTAGCAATATGAGTAATGTATTTGAAATTATGTGTTCAACATTTGAAAGTGAAAGTAGTTTCTTAAAAAGTGCTAATGAGAGTAAATTTATAATAAATTCAGACAAGTTAATTGGACAAGTTTTTGCAAATACAAGTATTTCTCTTAATGGTTTTTATAAAGATTCAATTTCTCATGAATTCTATAATAAAAAAATTAATAGTAGTGACGAAAAAGAAGCTTATTCTTTAATTGAAAGTAAAAGTTTTAATAGCGTACCTTTTGTAAAAATAAATAGTCTTTTGTCACGTGAAACTAATAGTGATGGTATTTTTAATCCTATTAATTACGATAACATTTATATCAAAAATCAAAATGTTTTTAATTTCAAAGACTTTGATGAAGATATTTTTGACTCAATAAAAAATTTATCAAAAGATGGATTTGGGGAAATTTCAACTACAAACCAGGAAACATTTGACACTTTTAAATATAGTTTGTTTTTAGAAAATGTGGTATCTAAATACAGTTATGTTGTGGATCAACATTATAATAATGGGTCTAGGAAAGTATTGGGTTTTAGTAGAAATGACAATGATTTAGAAACATATAATAGCTTAATTTTTAATCCGTTTACTTTTAGTCAAATGACGACATCTGGCTTCAGCAAAGAAAATTTCTTTGAAATAAACTTGACAGACCTGTCTTTGTCTAGTCATAGGGGAAAATTAAATAGTTTAAATAATATAGAAAGTGATATAAGTTTCAATATCGCAAAATCAATATTATCTTCTACTAAATTTACATATTCTTTTGTTAGAGATAAAGGTTTGTCTGAAAGTAGTAATATAGAAAAGTTTACACATTTAAAATTTGGAGATAATGTTGGAATATTTGTAGACCCTATTAGTATCAAGTCTTATTCATTTGGTTTTGTAGAAGAAACATCAGACAATTTTAATAATATTTATTTAAAAAATTCTTCTAATTTAAAAAATTCAAAAGAAATGATAAAAAATACTCATTCAAATGACGAAAATTTAAGTTATTCGTCTGAAGTTGAAGATTTAAATAATTCAATTTTAAAAAATGATTTTATTAATAATGATTTAAATCTTCAACCTGGGTTTGTATTATTAAGAAACTCAATGAATAATATTCCATTGAACAAAATGTCAGAAAAGTTTATAAAATTTAATTCTTCTTTAACTTCTATAGATGAGTATATTCCTAATAGATTAGTTTCAATGTCTTATAGTCAAGACGATAAAAATCTTTATCATATAATAGATGATGATAAACAAAAAAGCTTTAATAAAGATAATTGGGAGAAAATATCTTTTGATTTAAGAAGAAATATTAATAGATTAAAAAGAAAAAAATTAGAAAATTCTAATGAAAACTCTTTTATTGATTATCTTGATAATTTTAAAGATAAAGTTAAAAATGTATCTAAGATTGAAAGAACAACACCTTACTTATCATTACTATATTCAAATATATCAAAATATTCTTTAGACAATTATAATGATAGTGAATTTATTAATTCTTTTCAAGGAGAGTTTTACAAAAATTTTGACTATTCAAAAGAGTATAATGGTATAAAAAATTCTATGGAATTTAAATTGTCTAGCGGAGATGATATAAGTTTTCCGGTTAGTAGGAGTGATATTAAGAATTTTCTAAGTCAATATTATACAGACTGTGAATTTAAAAACAGCTCTACATATTTTCATTATATTTTAAAGTCAATTAGAAACAATCTTAATAAATTTTTATACAGAGCTGCAGATGGATTTGATAAATTATTAAGTGACGCAATTATTAATGAAAAAAACAGCGAAATATTTAATGTAATAGCAATATCTTCAATACTGAAATATAGAAACATAGAAATAGAAAATGACTTTAGTGTAATAAATGAAAAAACTAACGGATTATATTTAAAGTATATAGACAAAGTTTTCTCAGTTAAGAACATACAAAGACAAAAAAGTTTTACATTAAGGACAATAGACTTTCCAGATACAAAAGTTTCTACAGTAGAGACTGAAGAGGATGCTAAGACTTTTTTAACAAACAGTACTATTCTTATTAATGGTATTAATTATATATATAATGCAAATAATTATAAAGATTTTGGAGTTATGCCAGGAAATATTTATACTTATTGTTTCCCATATATTTCTACAAATTACAAAATAGAAAAAAATTTAGATTGTTCACTTTATCGTGCACTTGAATCTGAAACACCTAAAATGATTTCTAGTAATAATGAAGATTTTTCAGATCTCTATGAATATGTATATAATGAATTTTATAATCACGATGTCTATTTAAATTTAGATAAAGAAGAAAAAACTTCTTATGACTTTGACAATAATAAAGGTATTATATATAATATTTATAGGAGAACAAAAGACGGCGCCAATATTGGTGATAAAACTTTAAAAGATTATATTGATAATATTACTGCTAGTGATGAAAATGGAGAAAAAGTTTTTGATGACATCTTAGATTCTCTAAATTACTATATTTACGGATTAACAATACCAGAGTATTTAATAGGTGGTGGAGTTTCACAATTATCATCTCTTATTAATAAAACAGTTATAGAAATGTTTAAATTTGTTAATGATAATTTTGAAAGTGAAATTTCAAGTATTTCTACATTAGAAGACGTTTATAATTATATAAATAACAATAAAGATACTATAGAAATACTTGGAAGTCTTCTTATACCTATGTGTAATATCTATTCAACATATTATGATAATATAATAGAGTTATCAGTTAAAAGAAATATATACGATGCAATTAATGATCCACCAGATCAAACAGATCATTATGTTGGAAGTATATCACTTGATAATGTAAAAAATTCAATGTGGAATGATGAAGTTTTTGATTTATATTTTAAAAGATTTATTGATATAATGGTTGCGAAATCTAAAGATATGGAATTTGAACGTGATATATTGCCAGAAAGCGATGAAGAATTTGATAAAATACTTTACACAAAACTAAATGCAGACTTACAAAATATTCTTAGAACACTAAATAACTCTGATATTTGTGAAATTATGTCATTTGATACTTTATATAGTTATGTTTCAGAAATTGAAAATTTTCAAGGGACTCAAAATGATTTAGTATTTATTAGTGATAGTTTATCAAAATTAGAAGAAAGATTCCAAATAGAAAATCCAATCAATTTAATAAACAACGATTTAAGATTAAATTATATTTCAAAACATATGAATGACTATTATTACTTTCAGGATAAAGAATATAGAAAAAATTATTTTGATTTACCAAGAGACTTAAATTTTAATTTAAAAAATCATTTTAATTACAGTATAAACGAAAATAATAAAAGTTTTTTTGAAAACATATTATTGAGAGAAAAAAACAAGAGTTTATTAGCTAATCAAGGTATTTCTACTCTTAACTCGCTATATACGAAATATGATATTATTAGGTTTGGAATTGATTATAAAATAGCAAGTCTTTTAAGCAATAAAAAGATTTTAAAATTTAAATGTAATATAATAAATCATAAATTTCCTGATGTATTTATTCCTCCTGTTTATAAGATTTACTCACCAGTTTTTACTGATATTGTTCCTTCATATTTAGACTTAGCTAGAAGAAATACTTTGTCATCTGGAAGTGGTATATTCATTGATGATATTATTGGAGTGTATAATTTCGATAGTAAAGATTTGAAAGAAAGATATAATCTATTAAATAAAGAAGAATCAGTGTTCTTTATTAAAGAAAATATCATTAATAATATTAATAAAGAAAGATTGATTAATAACAGTCAATCATTACTATATTCAAGCGGTTATGGTATTGTTAGTATAGCATTATCTATTTATAATTCAATGATAATATCAAACTCAGTAAAATATACAAACTATAGAACACAAAAAAACATAGATGAAAATTACATAAATGATATTGATATAGAAAATAACTTAATAAACTCTTCAGCACAGAGTTTCGTTAATATAATGAACAAGAAAGAATTTGAAGAAGTATTTTTAGAATCTTTTTCTAATATAGAAAGTATATTTAATGATGATATTGATAGAAGTTTTATTAATTCAAATAGGATATATTCACTTGACTTTTTAAATCACATATCAGAATATTCAAGTAATGATAGATTAGATTTAATTTTCCAAGATAAATCTTTTTATGATATTTTCTCAATAGTTATAGGTAGAGAAGATATTAAATCAATTATGGAAAAATATTATGGTGAACCAGATTCACCACTGCTTCCTGGAAGGCCATATGAAAATGATGAATTTTATGATAGCTTTTCGTATATTATCGAAGTTGAGGTTGTATGAATAAAGTTATTGATCACATTTTTTCATTAAATGGAAGAAGAAATAAAGATTTAAAAGTTGAATCAAATTTTATTTATAACTATTACGAGAAAAATGAAACAGTTATAGATGATAGTATTATAAAGATCACAGAATCATCTAGATATAAAAAAAGATTTATTAGATTAACTTTAAATAATCACAATGAAATTGATAGATTTAATTACAATAGAGATAATTTTTTACCAGAAGTTTTTAATTTATCATTATTAAATAGTATAGACAAAATCAGTATAAAAATTTTTAACAAAATCGATCAAATGATTACGAAAAGAAAATTTTTATCTATTGATTTGGATGAAAAAGAAAAGTCAGATAATATTGAATTTTATAATAAAGACAAATTTACTACAAGCTCTAACGATATTAAATATACACAGAGAATATCTTATTTAAACCCAGAAGACTTTGGGATAAATACAAACAAAATAACAATTAATTCTTTTTTCCCAGAAACAGGACTTTTCGAACACAACAAAGTCTATAATGATATTATTTATTCAAACATATCAAAAGAAAACGATGATTTAATTAGTGAATCATCTTCAGACGGTTCTATATTTTCAAATTTAAATGTTTTATCTAGGAAAGTTAATGAAACAAATAATGTAAACATTGATTTTTCTAAGTATAACGCAATAAGATGTGGATTACTTTTAGAAAAATATATTCTTGATGAAGATGAAAAATATAAATTTTTATGTGGCAAGTTTATAACAAAAAATTCAGACTCAGAGGAACTTTATTTAAACTCTTCTTATGAAGACGAAGCTGTAAGATATGGTGAAACTTATAGATATGTTGTTTCTAATGTTTTCCTTTATATGCAAAATGATCCAAGTGATACTTTAATTTTAAATACATACTTGTTGTGTGACCATCCTTATATCACAAAAGAAATAGAATGTTTTGAAAACGAAGCTCCTCCGCCTCCTAATAATATAAGATTTAAACTAAATAAAGATTCCCTTAAAGTTAGTTGGGACGAACCAACTGATTATCAGTATGATGCCAAAGGGTATCAAATACTTAGAAGATATAGCTTAGATGAACCATTTACAATTATTGCACAATTAGAAGGTCATGATGAGAATGATCTATATCAGCCAAGCGAAATAATACCTGAAGAAATGATTGTTAAGACACCGGGTGAAGTAAAATATAATTATTTAGATAATGATTATAAAAGAGGAAAGATAACAATTTATTCTATAAGGACTATTGATGCGCATGGAATGTTTTCAAGCTATTCAGAGCAAATTGCTATTTTATATGATCCTTTTGAAGACAAAATAATACATGACTTAGTTGCAGACTCAGGCGCACCGAGAAACAAGCCTAACGAAAAAATTATGCAAAATAGTAAGTTTTTTAAATATAACGACAACATGATTGATAACTTGCCTATTTTAAAGAACATAAAAAACATAAAATTATACGTAACACCTGATCACGGTTTTGTCAAACTAGGTAATAGCGAAATTAGTATATTAAAAAATGATGAAGATTACAAGTTTACTATATTTAGAGTTAACGACTTAAAAAAGTACGAAAAAGATTTCAAAATAAAAAACTTTGAAAAACAATAAAATTAAAATAACAAGTTTTATTTAATTATATTTATATATAAAATAAATAGTATTACTAGGAGAAAAAGCCACATGGGATTTCTAAATCATTCAACAAACAATGTCATAATTGATGCTGTTTTAACAGAAAAAGGAAGAGAGTTATTGTCTAATAATGACAATTCATTTAGTATATCTAGGTTTAGACTAGGTGATGATGAAGTTGACTACTCTATTTTGAAAAAATATGGTCTTATTATTGGAAAAGAAAAAATAGAGAAGAATACGCCAGTTTTCGAAGCTGTTACTGATGAAGACCTTGCATTAAAATATCCTATCAGATCATTTATTGCAAATAATACTAATAGTATTTATGCGTTTCCTTTTCTAAAACTAAGAAGTTTTCAAGACTCATCAATAAGAATAACTTCTAATAGCTCGTCTAATTTAGGAAAAAATGCAAAAATTAGCTTTAAAACATTTTTAAATCAAGATCAAGACCTTGTAATTACAGAGTCTGGGTTGGTAGACTCAGAATTCATTGTAAAAATGTTTAATAAAATTATAAAAATAAATGAACTAGAACCTGACGACGTTAGAGATGATATTGCTTATTATGTTATTCCTGCACAAGAATTAAATTCAGAAGCTGAATTTGACAATCAAAGATTTGGTCAAATAATTGTTACTGCAATAGGTAAAACTACTAATGACTCTTATAAATATTATGCAACTTCTTCAAACTCTTCAGAAATAAAGACACAAATAGAAATTATAGGAAATAATTCTAAGTCTTCATTGATATTTCCAGTTACTATAACTAGTAATTCAATTGAATAGGATAAATTAAATGACATATTATAATATAAATAGCACTGATAAGGTTTACAAGAAGTCTAATATTAGACAGTTAGTTGATATACTTCAGGTAGACATTGCAAGTAAATATGAAGAAAACAGTGACGTAACACCAACGTACACAAGAAAAAAATATGAAGTTTTCGTAACAGGTGGTTTAGAGCTGTCAGGCTCAGTAACTTCGTCTTTGTATCAAACAGTATTTGATCAAAATCATACATATCAAACTTCTAACGAAATGCTAGATTTAACAATTGGGTCTTTTTCACAGAAAAACAGCGACGGAACAGAAACTATTAATGGAATTATTGTTACTCCGGATGCAAGCGGAAAAAAAGTGTTTGATAACACTACACTTATGATGAGAGAAAAATCAAACATATACAAACAATATGCACACTATTTACTAGGCGATTCAGACTCTGCTTTTCATGTTCCATATGAGTCGTCTAGTTTAGATGATAGAATTGATTATGCTCTTTTTGTAAACTTTAAAAGGCTATTTGTAAGAGATGGATTAGATAAAGAACAATTTTCAATTAAAATACACAAATCGCTTGATGAGGCTGCTAGTGTTACTAATAACATTAGTGGATCTATTTCATCAGATAGTAATGATTTTAAACTTTATTCTGATGTAGGTTCTACATCAAATTTAAATGTATCACCGATATCAGGTCATATAGGTTCTATCGTTACTGATGGTAGTGATACAAAAGTTGGATTAATATTTTACAATAAAGGAATTATTGTTTTAGACGCAGAACAGGTTTTTACGTCTACAGATCATATTGTTGGGCCAATTTCTTCTGTTAATAGTGATAATAATGAAGTTGATTTTGATAATGACTTTATTCCTAATTTCTGGATAAGCGGATCAATTGATAATATTATAGACCACATTTCAGATACAAGATTCGGAAGAGATAACAAATCAGCTATTGGGTTTATTAATCAGACTAGCATTAATTCAACAATTCATTTTTGTAGAGTTGGACCAAATGACGCAAACTTTTCAACTAACCCAACTTATATTGATGAAGATGGTAATATAAGATGTATACAAGAAAAAGGAGATGATCCTTTTACATACGTTACAACTATTGGTCTATTTGGAGCAAAAGATGACGAATTATTAGCAGTTGCTAAAACTTCAAGACCTATTGAGAAAAACCCAGAAGTTGATTTGTCGATTAGCGTTAGACTAGATTATTAAGGGTAGGTTATGACTTTAAATTTAATTGATCCTAAAATGATTGTAAAAAACACAATCGAATTACAGCCTCAAAAAACATATGTTTCAGCTTCAATTGAATGTAGTGATTTAGAATCTTTAGAAATTGAAGAATCAGGAGTTTACGGTCAATTAAGTTCTAAGATTAATAATCCTAAAAAGTCTTATTCTTTAGGTTCTAATGAGTTTGAAAAATTCAATAGTTACATTAATTCAAATTTTGATAAAGACTCAGGTGAAACAGTCCTAGAAAAACTTAATGCTATAAGGTTACAACAAGATAGTCCTCATGATGTCAAACTTTCAGAAGCTGGATTTTCACTTGATAATTCTGGAGAATTTAAGTTTGGTGTTGAAAAGGTTAAGCAAAAGTTTGTTGTAGACGATGAAAATTTTTACAAGAAAAAGACAATAAAAAATCTTTATAAATTCTATAGAGAAAATATGAAATATAAAGTTTTAAATCCGCACTGGGGATTTTCAAATTATAATTGCTTAAATTTTTTTAATATAAATAACTTAAAAAACACAGATAAAACACACAAAAATGTAGTTGTTTATCCTAACGCTTTTCATGATGTAAAAAGTGTTTATGAGTTTTTCAAAAATGACGATGATAATTTAACCCTATCTTTCTATGTAAATCAAAACAACAAAAACATAGAAGGCTACAGTTTTAATCCTGGCTGTGTCTTTTTTATCCCAGGAATAATTGGTTTGTATTTAGTTAAAGGTTCAAGCACAGATCAATCTGGTTATACAGATAAGTTTAGATTGTTTGTAACATTAGGCGACGAACATATACTAAGCGGTGCATCAGTAAATTTTTTAAATAGTAATATATCATCAAATGATGTTGAAAAAGATACAAATATAGTTTTAAGTAGTGATAATATTATTGATTATAATCATTGGCATAATGTTTGTGTTTCTTTAGAAGATATAAAGGATAATGCTTTAAACTTAAAGATTCATATTGATGGAAATCAAGTTGACAGCGTAAATGCTGCAATTTCTGATTTTAGAAAAGCAAACACTAGTAATAGTTTTATTTGTATTGGAAATTCTTTTAAAGCTGTGTCTGATGAAGTTGAAATATTTAAAAGATTATTTTCAGTGAATTATTCTTCTGACGGAGATTATATTGGTCCGTATGCACTTAAAAATATAAACTTTGGAGAAAATATTGAAGATGATTTTTTTGAAACCGGTACTACTATTATTGATGTTGAAATAAACAATTCTTTAGTTGATTTGGATGCTCAAAATTATGTTTTAGATACTACTAGTATAGCTTTAAGTGCTGAAATTTGTGATGTAAGAATTTACAACAGTAGTATAAAGGATATTAAGAGTCTTATATGTGAAAATAGTATTTCTGATTTTAGTGATAATAGATTAATATTTTCCTTGCCTGTTTTGTACTTTAATAAAGATATAAAAAAGAAATCAATCGTTAATCTAAATGGAATAAGTGATAACACTTCTAGTGGTTCTATTTCAAATATTAATTTGCAAAACAATGTCTTTTCAGGTCCGATTAATAATTATTTTTCAAACAAATGTTTAGGTCATGAAGTAATAGTTGAAAAATTCTTATTTGAGTTTAAACAAAAATCATGTCCAAATGTTGTATTTAATGGTGAATATACATCAGATCAAGTTAATTATAATTTGTTTAATGTATTAAGTTATATACCTAGTGGTAATATTTTAGGAGATAGTCAAAGTAATTTAGTTGATAATATTAAAAAAGGAGAAAGTATTAATAAACTATATCATCAAAAACTTCATGAATTGTCTTTAGAAGACAGTGGTGATTTTGACTTATATTTTAAAAAATACTTTACTTATAAAAATAATTTTATAATGCCATGTGATAATGGTCTTCAAACACAAAAATATAAAAATTATTATAATAATTCTGTTGAAGAATCTCACTATGACGATAACAATTATTTTGATATAGGACATGTTAGTTTAAATAAAGTTATCAAAGAAGATTCTATTTTAAAATCAAATAATCTTATAACTTATATAGCTGACTCTGATCTTTATGATTATTCATATAGTCTTAAAAGCCTTATGCCTCTTGAACAAAGAGAAGATTATAAAATTTCTGGTGATGTGTCATTTAAAATAAGTTATGATGGACTAAAAAATATTTCATTGAACAATTTTTTTAGAGAAGATTTCACACTTTTAGATGATGATCAAACAAAATTTTTAAAAATCAAAAGTGATATCAATGATAATAATAAATTTGTTGAAGTTGGAACAGGCTATTTCTTAAAAGATTTGTCAAATCCAGTATCTAGGAAAATTAATGACTCTTTTGTAAATAGTAATGCTAGTTATTTACCTTATGTTGTTAAAAAAGAGTTAGACAATATTGATGATAATGCTAATTTTATTCCATATTTTAAACAAGAATATCCTTTATATAACTTATATGATGATATGTCTGAAACTCATTCAAAAGCTTTTTGTATATCAACACAGATATTTGGAAGAAGATTAGAAAAAGAGTCAGTAGAATTGTATGATTCAGGTTTATCTGGTACTTTTGGAAATAAAAAGATTAAATTAAAAGATAATGGTAAAGGAACTTTATATAGAGCTGACTCGCTTACAAAACATGCAGAATGGAGTTATGTCGGTCATTGTTTATATAATGAAGGAATTGTAACTATATTACATCCTTCTCTAGAAAACTTTGGAGAGTTTAGTTTAAAATTAGATTTTAAATCTTCTTCAAAATTAAATGTTTATGAATTAAATTTGCCTGCTTATGCAGGAAGAACTAACAAGTCTTATAATACGTCTCAAATTGAAAGTCTAAGACTAAATGAGTCTGCATTTAACTCTGATGAGGATTTTGTATATATTACAGACATAAATCTACATGATTCAAATCTTAATATAGTAGCTAAAGCTAAAATTGTTAAGCCTTATGCTAAAAAAGATTCTGATAATGTGTTATTTAGACTTAAAATGGATTTTTAATGAACAAAGTAAAATATATTGGTTTAGATATATCAACATCTATAGTTGGTATAGCGTTTTTAGATAGATTAGGAAATCTTGTTGATTTAAGAAGCGTGAATCTTAAAAAGTTATCATGTATCTTTAATAAATCTAAGAAGATTAGAGATGAATTTACAATTTTTTTTGAAAATTATTCTTTTGAAGAAGACATAGTTCTTTCAATAGAAGAATCATTCCAGTCATTTAGTAAAGGTTTTTCATCTGCTAAGACTTTATCACAATTGAATAGGTTTAACGGAATAGTTTCATATATTGCTGCTGAGGTTTATTCTGTTGTTCCTGAATATATAAATGTTAATAGTGCAAGAAAGAATCTAGGAATAAAGTTAAACAAAAAGCTTGATATTAACACAAAAGAGCAAATTTTCAGCTGGGTTAAGAATGATTTTGAAAAAAATAATTTTAAATTTGATTGGCCTTTAAGGACTTTAAAATCAGGACCAAATAAAGGACTTGTAAAAAATGATGATTGTTGTTATGATATGTCTGACGCTTATGTCATATCAAAGGCAGCAATTTATAATGAAAACAATATCAACTAATAATAAGATAAGTTTTATTGAAAATCTAACTAATAGAACACACATGTCTAACGATGGTGTTAATGTTTCTATTTGGTGTCCTTTTTGTAAACATTCTAATAAGAACAAACTAAAACTAGTGATACATCTAGAGAAAAACTTTTGGCATTGTTGGCTTTGTGATAAAAAAGGTTCAGATGTTAGCTACATTGTTAGTAGGTTTAATAAGTCTAAAGTTAATGAGTCTAAAGTTTTATTTAAAAGAAAAAACATTGAAAATTCATTTTCAATTAATCTATTTGAAACAGAAGAATTAGATGAAGATGCCATTGAAACTGTTGACACACCTAGAGGTTTCAAACTTCTGTCAAACAATTACAGTTCACAAGATCCAAATGTTAGAGACGTCTTTAGATATGCAATTAAAAGAGGCATCAATAAACATAAGATGTGCCTCTTAAGACTTGGAGTATCAACAGACATAGAGTTTAGGCGAAGCTTAATTATTCCTTCCTTTGACGACAAAGGAGATATGAATTTCTATACTGCAAGAAGAATCGATGTTGATACATCTAGTCCTGTGAAATATAAAAATGCTAGTGTTACAAAAAAAGAAATTATATTTAATGAACTTTATATTGACTGGAGCCGACCTTTAACTGTGGTTGAAGGTCCTTTAGATCTAATAAAAACAAACGATAATGCAACATGCTTGCTTGGCTCTTCTTTAACGTATGATATGAAATTATTTAGAAGAATAGTTGAAAACAAGACAGCAGTTAATTTAGCTTTAGACAAGGATGTCTATTTTAAAACGATTAAGATTGCTAAGCTTCTTCATGAGTATGATGTAAAAGTCAACATATTAGACACAAGGTCTGCTAACGATGTAGGAGACATGACATACAGTCAGTTTAGCGAATGTTTAAACAATGCAAAAGAATATAGAGAAAACGACTTGCTACTTACAAAAATAGCAATGCTATAAGGAATCAAAATGTCACTAAGATTTGCACATATATCAGATGTCCATTGGCGTGGGCTTAAAAGACACGAAGAATATCGAGCTGTTTTCAATAAGCTTTTTGAAAGCTTAAATAAAGAAAAGCCTGATCTTATCTTTATTGGTGGGGATATTGTTCATTCAAAAACTCAAGGTATTTCACCTGAGCTTATTGATAATTTAAATTGGTGGTTTAATAGTTTAGCTGAGATTGCGCCTACTCATATAATTCTTGGTAATCATGATGGCTTAATTCTAAACAAAGACAGACAAGACGCTATTACACCTATTATAAATGCTTTAAACAATAGTAATATTTATTTATACAAAGATAGCGGTGTATACACAACAAAAAAACTAATAAATGATAAAAATGTTAACTGGTGTGTTTTTTCTTGTTTTGATGAAGAGAACTGGAACAAAGTAGTTCC
>Ga0233432_10000680_pt1 | contig 32594 bp, 55 predicted proteins | sample SI_122_August201_6_FD_179870 | JGI IMG/M metagenome (GOLD analysis project Ga0233432, IMG submission 179870) | Seawater microbial communities from Saanich Inlet, British Columbia, Canada - SI_122_August2016_10_MG | ecosystem: Environmental > Aquatic > Marine > Inlet | place: Canada: British... | reverse complement strand
AACATAACTTTTATTTTTTAATACCAAACATACACATAACACTCATGAAAATTGCCATTAATGCAAATCCCATTTCATTATCAACACCAGCAAAGTGGATATATTGTTGAACAACACCTGCCATTGTTAATACTGCTAAACCTAGAGCACCTACTGCTCCTACTAAATACTTGAAATCTATTTTTTTAAACATAACTTTTATTTTTAGGCTCGCGCCTCATTTACCCCGTAAATATACGAACGAGGGGTTGGGAAACCAACCCCCCGCGCGGTTACTTTAAAACGTTTTTACCATTTTTATAAACTGTAAACCCAACACTTTCAGACCAAGTACGATCGTCATCCATTTCAAATTCACTAATACTAACACATTCGAATTTATAACCATCAATATTGTACGGGAAACTATCTCTAATTTGTTCTAAACTAAGTCCAAAGAAATCACGTTTTGCTCTAAAGTAAAACCCGGCATCACCCATGTAATGACCACTACCAATGTAAGGTACATTAGTGTATTTAATTTCTTGATGTTCTTTCCAGTGATCAAAATCACTTTTCATTTCAACATCAGCACCTTTAGTATTTAAAATGCTTGCTAGTGCAATAAATAAATCTTGATTTTCTTTTTCGAATCTATACATAACCTTTATTTCTTTTATACCGTGAATATACGAACTATTCCTCGCTTTTCCAAATCTTTTTGTGTTTTTCTTTACGATGGAATTTCTTTTTATTACGATGAGGAGTAGGCATACGCATGGCTTCATTCCATTCGTGTTGAGTCAATTGTATTTCCTTAACCTTTTCCATCATACGTAAATATACGAAGGGATCTGACCAAAGCCAAATCCCTTCATAGTTGTTTATTTTATATGATTTTTATTTAATAATACCTGCTCTTCTTTGCCATTGAGTTTTATTATATTCTTCAAGTGACATTTTATCAGCAATATATTCCTCATAATCTTCTACCCAATCATCACTTTCATAATCTAAATAAGCATCTTCCCCATTTAAACGAATATCGTTTGTTAATGAACTCATGTACATATTCAATTCAGGTTTTCCTTTTAATGCTGTTTGAGCTTTAACTAGACATTCAGATTTACCTTCTTCTAAACCTAAAGCATTATCACCTGGGATACCTAGATCATCCCCTTCTGAAGGGGCGAAAATACCACCATCATAATCTTGAAGTGCTCTCATCAATTGTTCAGATGCTCCTCTAATACCTCTACCAAGTGAAGCATTAACCCAATCTGAGGTTTCAACATTGTATATATAAATGTAATCAGCACCATAAGAATCACCTATTTCAGCTACTTTCATCATAGCATCATCAAACTCCATAGGTAGTTTATTTCTATCAGCTGGTTCTTTATGTTTTGCTTCGATTTCACCTGTTTCAGGATCCATATAAGAAATGTAACCCATAGAAGATACTTTTAATGCTTCTTCAGGCATTGAATAATGTGATTCTAGGCCTTTACCTAAATTTTCAGGGTAACCATCATAATGGTTATATGTTGAAATTAATTCTGGTTTATCGTTGATAAAACCTACTAAAGCTCTTGTTGCCATTTTATTTTTGTTTAATTATATGTTAATAAATATTATAAGTTATATTTAGATTGCCATTTTTTAATAAAGCTTTCACCTACACCTAATTCTAATGTAATTGCGTTATCAGGTACACCTGATAATTTATCTGCTGACATGATATAGTCTATATTTTCATTTTTCCAAATCTTCATTTTAGTTTTAGCATTTGAACGATTTGATGTTTTAAATACCATAACTACAGGTTGTTTAGCATAAGCTTTACCTTTTTCAGCTTTAATTTTAGGTGCTTTCCATCCTTTAGGTGGAGTATGTTCTACCTTCCAAGGACCAAATGTAGTTTTGCTTCTATCAAAATACCATACTGATTTCCATCCTAATTCTGGTTTTGAAGGGACATCATAATACTCTAAAGTATATTTTTCTTTTACTATTGCTGGTGCTTCTGCTGGTCTACCTCTACTCATTTTCTATAAATTTTAGCTACATAATCACCTTCCATATGTGATTTTACAATATGGCAGTGTTTACAATTTAATTGATAATTATTTGGTTGTTCACCTTCTAATGTATATTTAATATCTGAATTGATATGATCAACATCCATCATTGATGATTGTCCTTTAGTATGTAAATCAGGATAAGATGTTACAGGATCAAATCCACAACTTTCACATTGATGTTCACCCTTAACCCATTTTTGAACTTTATACATCAAATGTGGACGATCTATTCTAGAAGCAGCCCCACATATTTGTTTATATTGGATATGGGTTGGACAATAAACATATTTTTGGGATTTATTGTAATACTCGGTTTTGTTATTACACCATGATACTTTACACATTTTTAACCTCTTTAATATGTTTACACTGACGATCTTTAGCTCTCCAAACACCAGGACAATTACATTTATATGTAATACCAACTTGAGTCACTTTATAAAAATGACCAGGATCACTTTTAGATTCAAACAACCATTCATCTTTTTTTGGTTTTTCCTTTTTAACTTTAGGTTTAACCCAATTGATATCTTCTAATGTTGTTTCAGGTAATACTTTTTTCCAAATAGGTACAATCCATTTTTGCCCGTCTTTATCAATAAATAAACTAGGGGGTAATATTGGATGTTCATAAGTGTATCTAAATACTCTTACATCAACAAAATCACCAAAATTTTTAGGATTAAATTTGAATCCTTCTCCATTAGGACGATAAATAATACGACTACGCAAAGTACCGTATTTGTTCTTATTTGTAAATTTATATAACATAACCTTTATTTATACCTAAATATACGAACTTATTTTGCAGTAACCACGCCTCTTTGAGAAACTACTTCAGATGATTTACGATTTGCAAATCTAATAGCTGCATTTTCTTCCTGTAATTGGTAAAATTTACCTATAAAAGCAGCAGTAAATGTATCCCCAGCTCCTGATACGTCAATTGTATCTTGTGGATTTGGTGATTCAAATAATTCACCATTATACAAAGCTCCTTTTTTACCTAATGTAGTAATAATATTATCTGTAGTTAAATCTGGATTGTTTAAATGTTCAGATTCATTTAATTTAACAAATGTAAAACCTTCAATAATATCATCAGTTAATTTACGTTTACTATCTAAAATAGATAAAGTTGATTTACGAGCAATTTCTTTTAAATCAGCGTTTGTTAGAAATCCTTTATTATAATCACTAACTATTACAATATCTGCACTTCCTATACTCATATCAGTAAAACTATTCCATACAAATCTATCATCAAATTTTTCACCTTCATCTACACGAATGAACATATGATTTGACTTATCCTCTACATATCTTGTTTTTAAAATATTTTGTTTCTGATGGATACCAGCTACAATACTTTCAGGAAATAGAGATTTGATATTTGCTACTGTGTTTCCAGCCATCCCTTCATTTGTAGTAATTGTAATTGGATTAATTACAGGTACAGGGGCTTCAGGTGATATTCTATTTGTTTCACAATAAATAAATTTATCAACACACGTTTCTCCTATTACTAGTACTTTCATTATTTTTTTCATTTTGTAATTGTAAATCAATAGCTAAACCTTGACATAATGCTTCTAATGACCCCCAATCTTTTAAAGCAATTTCAATCATAACATCATCAGGAATACTATGAAAAAAAGATATTGAATCATTCATCAAATAAAGACCAAATTGGTTTCTGTGTTGGTTTTTTCTTACTAGCAACTTTATAGCTTGGGTATTTTGATTTAGCCCATTTATGCCATTCTTGGAATGTTGTGTAATTTTGTTTTGAAGAGTTTTTGCTCATTTTAATTAATTATTTTGATTATTTAATTGTTTTTCTACTTTTTCCCAATATGGAATAGTTCTACTTAATTTAGGACCTTTAGGTCCACCATTCCAACTTCTAGCAATTGATTCAAAATCACTATCTTTATGATGAAATTCTTTCCATATTAGAAACATATGAACTGATTTATCACGATCAAATCTATCTTTTAAAGTAAATCTTTGGTATGAACCTATTCTTTTACAAATTCTATTTACTTCTCTAACCATAATAGGACGGATTTGTAATACACCTACTGATGGTTGATCTAAATGTTTATCACCAATAGCGCTGTCTATACCACGGGATTCAACGTATATTAATGCGTTAACCAAATCATTAATGGGTTTGGGTGATATTGTAATTGGTTTTTCAATAACTGGTTCTTCTGTGTTAAATTCTTCAATATTTTTTATGGGGTTAATTTCAGCTGCTATTATACTATTAGAAGTAACTACATGACCATTACTAATTATAAATGGAATCATTAATATTAATAAAACTTTTTTCATAACTTATTTTTTATTTTTAACTTGGTTTAAAATATCAGATACTTGTGATGATTTTAATTTATTAATAGTATCAGCTATACGTTGACATTCTTCATATTTTTCTTCTCTAACATAATTAGGAAGATTTTCTTCTAATGTTTCAGCAAAATGTTTTCGTTCAATAGTAATATCAAATATTGAGTTTTCGGATTCAACTATTACTGACAGTAAATGAATATGTTTTTTCTTGGTATTAAGATTTGCAAATATCCCTTCTACAATAGATTCGGTTATTCTAAAATCCTTATTCATTACCATGTCTTCAAATTCTTCAACTGAGTCTACAAGAAATTCTTTTGGTTTGTATTTCATAATTTAAAATAAATCTAAAAAGTCTTTATCTATTTTCTTCTCCCGTAATTTACTAAGCTTTTCTTGCTTATCCAAGGTTTTTGTAGCAAGTTTTTCTAAATGTTTATTTTTTTGGTTCTCATAATCGTTAACAAGTTTATCATGTTTACGATGTTTTTTCTTTTTTAGTAAAGGTATTTTTTTCCTTCCCATAATTATAATCTTGAAATTATATCTAATTCATCATCCTTAGGATCATCACCTAATCCTAATTCAGCTAATCGTTGTTTAGTATATTCATCTAACTCCCAATCAACTTCTGATTTGTTTATTGGTTTATGGTCTTCCATTCCTTCAATTTGTTTATCATTAAAAATATCCCCAATGGATGTAAAATAACAATTATAACAGAGAAATTCTACATTATTTAAACCATAATGTTTTTTATTACCATCCTTAAAATGTAAAAGTAATGCCATTTTATAATCAATTACTCTTCGTTCATGATACCCACATTGATTACATTCTTCTTTTAAATATCCCTCTTCAATCATCCTATGTTTGATTTTTTGAGGATTAAACGATGATGAATCTAATCTACCCTCAATAATATCTAAAACATTAAAGTCACTCTTACCTGGATTTAAAAATTTAGGGATTCCTTTACCTGATTGATTTTTGTGTTGTTCAAATAAATTAGGATATCCTTCTTCAGTAGCATCATATTCTTTTGCCCATTTTTTATAGTGTTGATATGACACGTTTAAATATCTACATGCTGCTCTATTAGATTTGGTTTTAGCCATAGCTGCTAAAATCATTTCTTTTCCAAGTGGTTTTGCTTTAGGCATGTTGATCTTTTATTTTATTTCTTAGTCCTGAACTAGAAAAATTATGGTTTCTACTATTATAATGAATATAAATATTTAAATGTTCACATATTTTTTTAGCGGTGAAATCTTTATTAAGATAATCACTACCTATAAATCTAACATCTAGATTAAAAGATAAAAATATTTCTTCTAATTCTTTTTCTGTTTGGTAAGGTATAATTTCATCTACAAACTTACATCCTTTTAATTGAATGTATCTCTCAACTAGAGATTGGATGGGTTTATTTTTATTTGGTCTATCAATTGTTGGATCCGTTTGTAACGCTACAATTAAATAATCACAATTATTATATGCTTCTTCTAACATTTTAATATGACCTGCATGTAATAAATCAAAACTAGAGCATGTAATCCCTATTTTATTCATCTTCACTTTTTTTATCTATTTCTTCTAAAATATCCCATAAATCTTCAGAACATTTTATTATTACTTCTTTTACTTCATCTGTTTTACTATTAGACCATTCCATTAATCCTATTTCACCAGTAATATGATCTTTTCTTTCCCAAATATACCATGAAATTATTTCTGTTTTCCATTCTCCATATTTTAAATAGAGAAGATTCTCAATAATTAAATAAAAGTCTTCATTATATTCAATAAGATTAATGCCAGTATCATTGGTTAAAAAAGTACTTCTTATTGCTTTATCTTCATATAAATCTACAATTTCACAGAATAAATCCTTTTCAAGTAATGGAGATAATCTTTTCTTTAAAATAAGATGTTTTCCTAGATTTTTCATTCAGATACAGTAAATATATTTAAAAATACATTCACAGGCATTTGTTTTATTTTAGCAAAATATTCGATTGCTTCTTCTAAAGTTGATGCTTTTGTGTGATTTATGGGTTCTTTTTTTTTATCATTTGTTACATAAAAATAATAATTTTGCATAATATTTTATTTAAATTTATTGATTAATTTTGAATTATTTTGTGGGTTATGCTCTGCTCTACCATCCCATTTAATACTAAAAAAGTCATGTGCTAATTGTTCTTTACGTATTGATTCAGCATTTTGTTCTTGAGTTTTCCGTGTAGCGGCTCCTGCAAAATGGTAAAAATTAATATATGCACGTTTCATAAGATACCCAACGTACTCACATTTAAGGAAAAAATCCCAATCAACTACATGAGGAGAAGGATACATAACATCCCAACCACCAACTGCTAGATAATCGTATTTATTCATCATAAAGGGTAAAGTAGAACCATTTAATTCAGCTTGTTTATATTGTGTTTGCTCAAATTCCCAATAATCATTTATATTAAAATCATCAGGTGTTTGACCAAAATCTTTAATTATAAATTGTGAGAACATTGATGGTTTAGGTTCTATCTGATTTGGGGATACTACAACTCCAGGTTGACAAAATATTTCTAAACGAGAATCCCATTCTTTAGGAAATACATTATCATCATTTACTACTAGAATATAATCATGGGTAGCATTATAAACTCCCCAATTAGTAGCTACTGATAATCCTTGGTTAGTACCTAAATCTAATACTCTAACATCTGGGTATTTGTCAAGTATAGGTTGGTTTAGCTCTAAAAAACCATCTACTACAACAATAATTTCATTGTTATTTACTTGCCCCTCGAATGCTGATTTTAAACATAAGTCTAAATATTCAGGTTCTTTATATGTAGGTATAATTACACTAAACATAATCCCCCCAATTAGTTAAAGGTGATAGCCAAGCTGTTTCTCCATGTGTAGCATAACCTGGTAGAGGAGTTAATAGTAATCCTCCTTGTTCTCTTAAATGTAAAAACATCTGGAAGTCATCAGGGTGGGTATCTTTAGTAAAATTTCTTAAAGTATCTTCATATTTTTTAAGCGTTGATACTTTAGCAGCAAATGTCATTGTTGTTGAATTAGTAATTTTCCAATGTATACTATCACTTAAATATACTCTAGTATCTTCAGCACTACCTTGACAGTATGGATTACCTCCTTTAGAGGGATCTAAATACTTATCTGGGTGGTCGTAGAGTGCTATAAAGGGGGCTCCTAAGGTAAAACCTTCCTCTATAATTTTTTGGCTATTTGGTTTGTGGATATAATCATTTTCAATAAAATATACAATTTCATCATTATCATATTGTAGTGCTTCATCTAATGCTAAATTAAATGTCCCAGCTCCATGTCCTATAGAGACGTATTCAATACTACTTCGAGTTACATATTTTTGAATCATGTTATTAGTATCTTCGGATACATTATCCGCTATAACAGACCAATCAGCATCTTTAAATACCTTAGTAGCATTAGCTAAACAATTTTCATTGTTTATATAATCTGGTTTTTCTTTTTTATAACCAGCATCTGATATTCTATAGATTATTTTCATTCTTTTATAATATAACACCCTGCTGGAAAACCTGAATCATCATTAGTATAACTTTTATTTAAATCTAACTTTTTATCTGTTTCTGGATGATACAAGAAATAAGGGAGGTTATTTGCTTTAAAATAAACTTTAATAGCATCTAAAGATTCGTATAAGCAAGAATCATCAAATATAACATAACCTCCAGTTTTTACTTTAGGATATAGTTCTTCTAAAACTTCTAATGTTGCTGAATAAGCATCTACATCTACTCTAAGTATTGAGATGTTTTCTATACCTGAATTCGGGAGAGTATCTTTAACAAACCCTTTAAGGTATTTAATTCTAGGATCATCCCCTAATCCAAAATTTTTAAAATGGTTTTGGACTTCTTCTAAACTAATAGCTAAGGGACCATCAGCATTATGTGTATAACGAGGTGTATGCCTTTCTTTATCGTATTGATGTTTAGCTCCTTCTAGGGGTTGGAAACCTTCATATGAATCACAGACCCATATATTTTTATCTCTAAAAACTAGTGATAAAAAGATAGAAAACCCACCTCTCCATACACCACATTCTACTATATCTCCATCAATATCAACTATTGAATTAAAGTGTCTTAATATGGTATTAAACTCTCTTTTGTTTACCATTGTAATTTTAGAATCAATAAGATAATTGATTAAATCTTCATAGCTGTTTATCTCGCTCATAATATTGTAATTTTTTGATTTATATTTTGGTAATGGCAAATACCTTTAATCATAATGTTTTTGTGACTACAATCGTGTATTTGGTGTTGTTTTATATATTCTAATAATTTAATATAAGTTTTTTGGGGAACCAAGTGATATTTAAAAAGCTTATTTCTATTAATACATTCCCTTAAAAATCCTTCACATTCCCACCCTTGGAAATACTCCCAAATTTTACCATTGTAATTAGGGATATTTTGTATTTCATTATAAGTTTTATCTATATATTCTTTATCATTTAGATAATCTGTTTTAGATACATTTATAAAATAAAAGTTAGTTTGTGGGAAAAAATCTTCATTTATAATACGTTCATTACTAAAACTATATTTAACCATTCCACCATAACCTACCCCGTTCATATAATAAAAATCAGCTTCTTGAATTGGTATTTCTAATACTTCAGGTTGTAAAATTATATCGTTTGAAGCTTTACATAACCATTCTATATTATTTTCTTTACAATAATTAAATATAGTATTATCTAAATCAGCTGTTCCAAAATTGTGTCCTCGATTTTTATCTAAGTAAATAATAATAGCATCTGGGTATAAAGAAGTTATGGTATTTTCTAAGTATTCTTTATTTAGTTTATTATAAGTAAAGGCAAAGATATGTCCTTTATACTCATCTGATACTGATTTATTGTGTAGTAAATAAGAACCTAATAATTCAATATCTAAATCATCGTTAATGAAACCTATAGAACCATACCAACTTTTATTTATAATATCTTTTAAATTCATAATTTATATATAACTTAAAATATATTTGGCTAAGCTTTTTGTTGTCAAATGTTGTTTGGTATGTTCAAATACTTTATCTAAAAGTGTATAATATTTTTCTTGATTAAAATTATTAGCTAATTTTTTAGCTTCTAATAACAATTCTTTAGGAAAACTAGATAATGTATCTTTAGGACAATCTTCTAAATCAGTAAAATAAGGCATACAATAATTACCTAATATTTCATAATGTCTCATACAATCCCAACCTGCTTTTTTCATAGTAACCCCATAATAAGATTTTTGATAATCCTCATAATAAGGTTGTTCTTCCTTGAATACATAAGTTTCAGGTTGACCGGGGATGCATGTAGCATATTCTTGGATTTTATTTTTGTTAGGTTGAGATAATTTAGGTGTTGGAATAGCAAATGTGATTGGTTTTAAATTAGGATGTTCATTTACTAATTCACGTTTAAAATATAAATGTTTTTTATGTAATGGATCCAACTCAGATTCATCATTACCATCAATTAAAATAATCTTATCAGATGGGTAATGTTTTGAAACTAAGTCATAATAATCTTTACAACGTTTAATTGAACCATAAATAATTAAATCATAAAATTGATCTTTAATTTTTTGTTCAATATTAGTTCTATCTATATTATTATCACCTATAAGCCAAAATGTAGTCATTGCACCCCATAAATGTCTTTGGGGTATTCTTCCTTCATATTCTTTATAAAGAGATATAATTTGGGTAGAATCAACAACACTATCTCCATATAATTCTCTCAGACCATAAAATACAAGATCATTTTGATAATCTGAAATGAATCCTCCACTTGCTTGGGCTATTTTAACATGATTTGTTACATAGAGTATATTCACTTATTTTCAGTTTTCCAAAATGAATAAATACCTTTATCAATTTCATATTCAGGCCATACAAATCTATCTCTCATAGGTTGTTTTTTAGCCCATTCCCACATTTGTGTTAAACCTGATTTTATATCGGTTTTATGCTCAAATCCTAATAAGTCAACTGATTTTTGGTAAGTTGGTATTGAATGTTTAACTTCATGTCTCGGTTCTAAATGAACTACATCACCTTCTCCAATCACTTCTCTTAAGATAGTAGAAGCTTCTTTTATAGATACTTCTTCAATACCCCCTAAATTAATAATTTCTTTACTAGCTTGAGGTCTAACAGCAGCATTCCATAATGGTTCTAATGAATCATCAATAAAACTAAATGCTCTGGTTTGTTTACCATCACCAAAAATAGTCATATCCATACCATTTAAGTGTTGATACATCCAAATACCTAATACATTTCTATATTTATCCCAAATGTTTTGTTTCACACCATATACATTATGAGGTCTAATAATACACCAATCTAAACCATGTTGTTCACCAGCTATTTGAATGTCCATTTCACATCCATACTTAGCTACTCCATAAGGATCAATTGGTGCTTGTTGTTGACTTTCATCAAAAATCCCTCCATATCCATGTCCATATACTGCGAGAGTTGACGTAAATACTAGTCTTTTAACGTCGTGTTTAATACATTCATTAACTATACGGGCAGTTGATTTTAAATTATTATCATAATTATAACAACGTATAAAAGGAGATAAACCTTCAGCAGCATAAGCCGCAAAATGAAAAACATAATCAGGTTTATGTACCTCAAAACAATTTTCAATAGGGTGTTCTGTAAGGTTCATTTGCCAAAAATCTACTTTTGGGTTAATGTTTTCTTCAAAACCACCACTTAAATCATCAAGACCTACTACTTTATATTCTGGTTTATTCTCAATAATCCAATCTGCTAATCTACTTCCTAATAATCCTGCTACTCCTGTGATTAATACTGTTTTCATAATGTCTCGTAATATGCGTTTTGTTTTTCTTGCTTAATAATAGTTTTATTATGTCTTAATGCTAATTCTGGTTCTTCCATAGGTAAATGGGCAAATGTAGAATGACCAATTATTTTTTCATGAACTTCTCCATACCATTGAATTCTAGGATCGTTTTTATAAATTCTCCATTGGAAATCTGGATAGTTAACCCATCCTTTTTCATTTACATTCCATCCCCATTTTTGAATATGTTCTTCAGTTAATCCTTCTACTGTATTAATACGAGGTACTCTAATTAAATCTATATCATTAGATTCAATTACTTGGGGAATTATTTTCATCATATATTCAGTAGGCATTTCATCAGCATCTATTTGAAATATATAATCACCATTACATGAATTGTTTAGTATATTTTTCCACCTAGCAAAATCTCCATTAAAATTTTGTTCTGAGAGTATAATGTGGTTATTTGAACTTAGTTTATGTAGGTATCCTAATAATTCAGATGTTGGGGAGTTTTTAGTTAAATCAACTAAAACTACTATTTCATCTTGAGGACGTTTATTAGAAATGATAAAAGGTAATAATCTTTGTATTTCTAAAAATTCATTACATACTGTTATAGCGTAACTTAACTTCATTATTCAGGTAGTAATCCAATATAAGATAAAGCATCCATAAAATTATTTCTTTCAAAATTAACTTTTGTGGTCATATCCATTTTATGGGTTTGGTCTTCTTTAATTTTATTATCTTCTTCAGTTAATAATACCGCTTTCACAGATGCCCATTTCCAATCTGAAATTGAAGTTCCATCAGCAAATACCATTCCTTTATCAACAACATTAACTGTAGAAGGCATCCAAACCATTCCATCATCATCAGTTGATAATAAATCCTTATATAATTCAGGTAATAATTCTACTTGTTGGTTATAAAAATCTTCACCTTCTCTCATTAAAGAGTTACTTTGAAACCCACATCCATAACAAAAGTAAGTTTTAATATCTTTATTTACTTCATCAACATAGCATGCATCTGAAGAGCAATTTGTGCATATAATTAGATTGTCCATTTTTTATTTTATTAATTTTGGTAAATTTAATTTTGGTAATTTTAAGCTAATTTCTTTAGGAAATTCAGGTATATTTTTTTCTAGTAATGAAGATAATAAGTTTTTCATCTTATCCCAACTAAAATTCTCTTTACTATGATAACCTTGTCTTTTTCCTAATTGTTGGTATTTTTTATAATCTTTAAATACTGATTGGAAAGCACCACCTATAGAACCATGATCAGGACTAAACCATTCAGCATCAGGAAGTAGAAATTGATTTTTTACACTTTCATGGACTTTAGTTAAATTACCCCCAATTACAATATTATATTCAGGGTTTAGAAAATCCATATGACCACTCCAACCACTAACAATAATTGGTTTTTTAGATAAACTAAATTCTAATAATGGACGTCCAAATCCTTCACCTTTAGTTAAACTAATCATAGCTTTAATTTTTCTATGATTATAAATTTCATTCATCTCAGTATCTGAAAAATCTCCATGGATTAAATATATATTAGGAAGATCATTTGATTTAACTGTTTCTTTAATAGCTTTAATTTTATTCAGTATAGAATCTCTATCCATATGAGAAGCACCAACATGAGATGTTTTTAAAATAAGAGCAGGTCTTTTCTTTTTATTTTTAAAAGTTTCAAGAAATGCTTTCACCAATAAACCTACATTTTTTCTATCTTCACCTAAGTTGCCTTCCATCCAATGACCTACAAATAGATAAGCAAATGATTCTTGAATTGAATCAATTGACTTAAATAAATCATCATTAGTCATAGGTGTATTTAAAGTTTTATATATATCTAAATCAGCACCCTCAAATAATACTTCTATAGGAGTTTCTAATTTGATTTTTCCTAATAATTGATTTTCATTTCTTTTTTCAAACTCTGATTTTATAAAAGAATTTTTAGAATGTTCGGATGATGTTAAGATTAAATTCATACGATTACATCCTTCAATCCATTCTCCTGGTACTAATGTTGTTTCAATTCCTGCTGTAATTCCTATATTGTATTTTCCTACTGGTTGGAATTCATTAGGTACTGTAATTTGAGCCCAAATTTCTGGTTGTTCAGTTAGAGGCATTGGAATTACTAAATCTAATAAAGACTCCCATTCAGGATTATCCTTACAAAAACCAAAAGGTGTATTTCCCCATCTTTGAGAAAGGAGTTTTACATCGTATTTTTCGGTTGCTATAATAGCTTTAATTACATCTCGTGAGCGGGCTCCATATCCGCTATATGTGTCAAAAGGAGAACTAATTACAAATGATGGTTTCATTAATATAACAATTTATGTGGTATAACTTTATTTTTAACTTCTTTAGTGTCTATAAATTCAAATCTATGTCTTGGTTTCCAAGTATCAAATAAGGAATTAAAGGCATCAACAATACGTTCTGCTTGATGTGGTGAAGTAAATCCTGCTTCTGAATTTAAAGCCCATTCTCTACCTTTATTACCTAATTCTTTTTGTTTATCTTTTCCTAATGAATAAACATTCATAATTTGTTCAGCTGCATCTTCGGCACTACATCTATCATCCCAAATATAAGGTGTTCTAGGTGAACCTTGAATTGATCTATTTGTTGGGAATACGGGAAATGCCCATTCACCTGATGTTTTATATGTACCATTATGGTTTGAAGGGAAATCAGCATTAAAATCAATCCAATTACCGTTTTCATCTTCAAAACGCATTTGATCCTGCATTCCTCCAGTTGTGTTAGCAATAATAGGAGTACCTGTTAGTAATGCTTCAGTAAGAGATAATCCCCACCCTTCATTAGAACTTAATAATATTTGCACATCAGCCATATTATATAAATAATTCATATGTTCAGGAGCAAATTTACCTTTAGTAAAGAAAACATTATTTGGGTATTCTTCAAATAATAACTCTATAATAGCAATTAAATCAGTTCCATGTTCACTTACTTCTTCAGTATGAAGTAAAATAGCACATTTTTCAGCTTTTTCTTTAGGAAGTTTATCTAAAAAGTACCTAAAAGCTAATAATGTATCAGGAATGGCTTTACGTCTAATATTTCTAGAATTAAAAAATACTACAAATTCAAATTCATTTCCCTCAAATAACCCATTCTTAAATTCAAGAAAATCTTTAGGAAATTCAGTCATAGGATAAAATATCTCATTATTTAAGCCGTGAGGAACATACTTAATTACTTTATCATTTGCTTTATCGCCTAATACTAATTTATTAATGTTTACTGTTTGCTTACTAATACCCATTAACAAATCACATGCTTCATAAAATGCTTTATTATATAACGGTGTAGGATAATCATCCCAAATATTTAAATAAGCAATAGGAATATCTTTTCTAATTTCATTTTCCATTTGGAAAATATATTCAAAATATCTTGGATCTGTTATTAATAATATAGCGTCAGGTTTTTCTAGATTGATTAATTGTCTAAGAAAATCTGGTGTTCCGTATCCATCGGTTGGGTAAAGAATAACAGATGAATCATCGATACCAGCATTTTTATTTGTATCGGAACTCAAATCAAATCTTTTACCTTTTTCAGGATGTTGAATACTACCTGCCATATTTACCCAATTAAAATGAGATGCGGTATGAATTACAATTTCACGAGCAACTGTTGCTACTCCTGAATGGACTCTAATATCATCACAAATTAATAGGATTTTTTTCCTTTCATCCTTAGGGATGTATTTAAAACTTTTATTCATTAACTTTTATTTTATTTAATTTACTATTTATTCAAATCTAAATCAGTATGACTATGGATTTTCTTACGAAAATCTTCATCAGTAAGATACAAATGAATAGTACGGTCAGCAAGTTTTTGTAAAGAAAACTTATATCTTACACAAGATATTTTGAATTCTTCAAATAATTCGGATTGGACTTTAACCGAGGTTAATGTCATGTCTTTTTTACTCATAATCTTTATTTTTAATTAATTGTTATATATACGTATGTATGGATTTTTAAGAAATACCCACATTACATAATTCTTTTTTATTTTTATAAGGACAAAATGTACAGTTCCATTTTGAGGGATTTGGAGTCATTATGTCATCTTTAAATTGATTATTAGGTGTAAATACTTCTTTAATAAAATCTTTTACTGCTTTATCTGCTCTACTCATTTTTATTTTACCAGATGCAGGCTTAAAAGTTTGTATACGAGGTATTACATAATCCTTACTCTCATATAACTTTCGTTTTACAATAAAAAATTCAATATCAATATTTTCAATTGGGAAGTTATATTGTTCTGAAAAGTATTTTTTGTATAGGATTAATTGAAATTGTTTATCTTCATCTTTTTTGGCTTTAGCATTCCATCCCCTGGTAGATGTTTTAATATCAAGGATTTTTATTGTATTTGTAGGTTCATGATACATTACTATATCTAAATAACCTCTATATAAAACATCATTGTAAGATGGATCAGGAGTAGTGAGTATAGGTAACTCACATTGTATTAAATGCCATCCTTTTTTAGAAAAATATTGTCCTCTTTTCTTTTTAAATGTTCTAAGAATTTCTAAACCATCCTCATAAAATTCATTTATTTCAGCAGGATCACTAAAATGGACATTTTTGTTCTTTTTATAATCATCAAGGTAAGTCTTTCTTAAGCTATCCTCAAAGTATTGTTCAATATCCATTCTATTAGCTTCAGCTGCACTTTTTTCATACATTATATCTAAATAATGTTGGATAGCTTCATGTATTGCTGTTCCAAAGGTCATATGAATGCTCTGTTCAGATATTTTATGACCATCTCTGTAATGTAATGACCATTTTTTAGGGCAACTCCTATACATTGACATTTGAGAATAGGAAATAGCCTTTTCAGTAGCATAATTAACTTCTCTATTAGGCCTATTCCTTATTTCTTTTACAATTTGGGGTATCTTTTTTTTAGCCAAAACTTCAATTTATTTATCCTATAATATACGAAATAGGATTAAGGTAACCAAATAAAATTATTTCTTCCATTTGCCCCTCATCACTAATTGGGCAATAATTCCATAATTTGATATATCAATAAAGCTATCAATCATGGGTTCATCATTAACATAATTTTTACCTTTACGATTAAGCATGTTTTTTAGGCGGTTTATCTTGTCGTTACAACGCAACCAAATACCAGTCAATGACCACTGTACATCTTCATCTTCTGTGAGTGTAGACCCTAAAGCAATATTTCCTAATCCATAATCTAACATTTTTCCAGCAAACAAATCATATTGTTCTTTCTGGATTTGTTTAAATTCTTTTGCTAGTTCAGGGTATATTTTTTCAAAATCACCTACAGTTGAACCTATAATTTCATCATAACTTGCTTTAGACTCAGGATAAGTTCCTGTTATATAATCTGGGTTTTCTTGTCCTGTTGTTGTTACTTCCCAATCAGGATGTTTATATGTTTTTTCTGACATTTTATTTAAATAACTTGTTTTTGATCTAAATATTTTTCTATTGTTTCTAATCTCTCATCAGCATCAGCTAACATAGAGAGTGCTTCTTCAGCATTTTTATAGAAGTCTTCTGTTGAATGGTCTCCAATTCCTGCTGGGTTTTTTTCTAGTAATTCTAAAGTTAATAGTGCTTTTGCTTTATCGGAAATGGCTGATGTGTAAAGCATGTTTCTTAGTTTACTCATGTTTTATTTTTTTAGTAATTTTTTAATTTCTTTTTCGTTAATTCCCATCTCTTCTAGAATACTTTTAATTCCTTTATTTTTCAATATAGTAATATAACTATTAGCTTCCCTAAATGAACATTTAAAATATTCTGAGATATACTGTAGTAATTCTTTGTTACTTTTTTTATTTTTACTTTTAATATATTTTAAAAACATTTTTTTCTTAGGTAACATAGTTTTATATATAGTATAAATCTTTTCACTCTCAGTCATTGGTAACTTTTGAGCAATATTCGCTATATCAACATAACCATAATACATGCTTACGTACCTATGTACAATATAAGGACTAAACGAAGATTGTTCATCCTCAGTAAAGGAATTCCAATCTCGTTTAGTATAAGTAATTTCGTTAAGCCAATCGAATAAATTCATTACTTATATTCTTCTCTTAATTCTTTAGGTAGAGTATCTAATAAGATATCTCCGGTTTCTGAATCGTAAAATACTGGAATTGGAATAAGACCATCTTCATCTGCTCCTACTACGAAACGAGATACTTTACGTAAAATTACTCCTTGCTGCCAGATTTTAGATCCACTTGGAGTTTCGACTGATGTTGTTTTGCTCAAATCAATTTGAGGTTGTTGTGCTTGATTCATTTGTTTTTTATTAATTTATTAAATCCATTTGTTTCTTTTAAAGTAGGCAAACATTGCTCCTATTGTAATTATTGTTAATCCTGTAAAAACCCAAAATCCATTATCATCTGATATTAAAGGTACGTCATCAAAGTTCATTCCCCAAAGTCCAGTGTAAAATGATAAGGGGAGAAATATTGTAGACCATACAGTTAACAGGTTTAATCTACGGTTCATAAGATCATTATGTCTTTTTTCAACCATAGCTTCTAGCACTTCAAAAATTTGAATTAAATCTAGATGCTCACCTTTTAGTAATTCTCTTTTTAAATTATAAAAGTCGTTTATATCATAATCTTTATTTTCAAAGATTAAAACTTCATAATATTCAAGTGCTTTTTTTAATTGTTCTTTTTCCATAAATCTAAAGTCCATAAAGATGATTCTATAAAATACAAAATACCAGTTATTACCATTCCATAATGAGTCCAAGTACCACTATGCCCTGTAGTAAAATCAGCGTATATAGAGGGTATTGCTGAACCCATAATTGATAGACTAAATAATAGTTTGGTATATTTATGTTCTAAGAATTGTTTCATTTTAATTCTATTAATTTTTGGATGAGTGCCATTGCGTTAATTTCTTTATCAATACGGAAATTAGACTGATAACTATACTCGTTGATGTAAATAGCAACCATTCCTTCCATTCCATTTGCGTATATAGAAGCATTATCATACAAATAACGATAAAGTTCCTCAAAATCACTGACATTTGCATTAGCGATAATTTGTCTAATTTCTCTCCAATTCGGTTTAGCATTTTTTAATTCTTTAAGTACTTGAGCCATATAATTAGATGATACAAGTATAGATTTATCTAATACTACTTCATCATCTTGGATGGATAATTGGAGAGTATTAAGCATTTTACGTAAATCAGGATAGAATTGATTTACCACTATTTTTAAATCATCAGCAGCACAATCAACTTTTTCCTGCTTGAAAATATTAACAAGATGATAAGCAATATCTTGTTTTGATGGGGGAACAATTTTAAGTACTTGACATCTAGATTGTAAAGGATCAATAATACGTTCTACAAAATTACAAGTTAATATAAAACGAGTAGTACGTGAATAAGTTTCTATTACATTTCTAAGAGCGGCCTGACCTTGGATTGTTAAGAAATCAGCCTCATCTAAAATAATTACTTTAAGGGGAGCAAACGATGCTGAACCTGCGAAACTTGAGACCTTATCTCTAATAGTATCAATTCCACGTTCATCACTGGCATTAATATAAAGATATTCACAGTCCAAATTATTAACGATAAGCTTAGCAAGAGTAGTCTTCCCAGTACCTGCAGGGCCATAGAATAAAAAGTTCTGAATGTCATTTTGTTTAATGTATTTATCGACTGTTGTTTTAATTGTCTCATTTCCTACATAACTATTTAAATCAGCACTACGATATTTTTCAACCCAAAGTGTATTTATTTTTTTACTCATCTCCGTAAATTGAATATTTAATTGGTTCTGGTTCTACTATCTCTACTTCATCAGGTAATATAGCAAAAAGTTTACCCTTAGCCAAATCTAAACGAAATGCTGATGGTTTTACCTTAGCTATCTGAAACCATGATTCCAAAGCATTAGTAAGTGATTTTTGAATTTCTTTTACACCATCGACTTCCCAACGGTCCCCAGGGGGGACACGTTGAGCTATCTCATGGAGTTTTTCTATAACTTCTGTTTTACTCATAACCTAATATTTTTTACATCATTCCTCCCATCATTCCAGCCATAGGGTCTACTTCATCTTTACTATCTGGGTTGTCAACAACCACACATTCTGTAAGAAGAATAGTACCTGCAACTGAAGCGGCATTTTCTAATGCTGTGCGGGTTACTTTTGATGGATCAATAATACCTGCTTCTTTCATATTTACAATTTCTCGAGTTTTAAGATTATAACCATCCCATATTGAATCTTCCATTTGTAAATTCATTGCTAACATTTGGGATTCAACTATGTCATAACCAGCATTTGATAAAATTTGTTCAAATGGTTTTCCACATGCTTTATGTACAATTCCTGAACCAATATCTGATATTTCAATATTTTGACAAGCATACAATAATGCAACACCCCCTCCAGGAACAATTCCTTCTTCAAGGGCTGCTTTAGTAGCATGTAAGGCATCATCAACACGATCTTTCTTTTCTTTCATCTCAGTTTCAGTTAATCCACCTACATGAACTACTGCTACTCCTCCAACGAATTTTGCCAACCTTTCTTGGAGTTTTTGTTGTTCGAATGATGACGTTGCTTTTTCAATTTGGTGTTGAATTTCCTCAATACGTGTTTGTATTGATTCAGCTGATCCTTTTCCATCAACGATAGTTGTTTCATCTTTTGTAATGTTTACGGCACGTGCTTCCCCAAACCAGCTCCATTCAAATTTTTCAAGTTTCATACCTTTTTCAGTACTAAATACTTGACCACCAGTTAGAACAGCCATGTCTTCCATAATTAATTTTCTACGATCCCCAAAATCAGGAGCTTTAACAGCTGCTACTTTAATAGTACCTCTCATTTTATTAACAATAAGAGTAGCTAATGCTTCACTATCAATATCTTCTGCTACAATTAAAAGTGATTTATTTTGATTTGATACTGCTTCTAATACGGGAAGTAATTCTTTTACTTGGGTGATTTTTTTATCTGCCATTAAAATAAGTGTATCTTCTAAATGGCAAGTCATTGTATTATTATCAGTAACAAAATAATGTGATTTATAACCACGATCAAACTGCATACCCTCAACAGTTTCAAGATATGTTTCACCTGTTTTAGATTCTTCAATCGTTACTACACCTTCACGACCTACTTTACCCATTGCTGTTGCTATAAGTTCTCCTACTTCAATATCATTATTAGCTGAAATTGTTGCAATTTGTTGTAATTGTTCTTCTGATGAAATATCTTCTGAATTTTTACGGATATATTCTATTACTTCGTGTACTGCATTATCAATACCACGTTTGATTTCAACAGCATTTGCCCCATTATTAAGATGATGCAATCCTGCTTTTACCATTTCACGTGCCAATAATGTAGAAGTTGTTGTACCATCTCCAGCAACATCAGCAGTTTTAATAGCTGCTTGTTTAACCATTTGAACACCTACTTCTTCAACATTGTCTTCTAATGAAATAGATTTTGCTACTGTTACTCCATCTTTAGTGGATTGTGGATAACCATGTGTGTTTGAAATAACCACATTTCGTCCGTTAGGACCTAAAGTTGATACTACTGCATCTGCTAGTTTATCAATACCTGAGACCAATTGTTTTCTTGCTTCTGGTCCAAATTCAATTATTTTACTCATATTTACTTATTAATTTTTGCTAAAATGTCGTTTTCTTTACCTATCAAATATTCAATACCTTCCCATTCAAATTTAGTAAAACCCATTGTAGGTAATACTACTGTATCTCCAATTTTAGATACTGTTTCAATGAATGTTCCTGTAACTGAATGATGACCAGGTCCAACAGCAACAACTTCAGCTGTTTGGTTTTTTTCTTTACCCATGTCTGGTACTACAATATTACCATACATTTCTTCTTCAAATTCTACTGGTTTTACTACAACCGCATTAAATAGTGCTTCTAATTTCATATTCCGATTTTATTTAATAATTTTTCCATTTCTGTTTTTTCTGATTCCCAAGTTTTAATATATTCTAAAATACTATTATATTCAGGTTTTGTATCTAATTTTACTTTTGCTATTTTCTTTAATGCATTAGCTAGAGTAGAATAATGACCTAAAGGTTTTTCATAATCTTTACCTTCATTTTCATTTCCTTTATTGCCAAATCTTCCAAGATTTTTTTCATCCGGAGTAATGATTTCGATTACAGTATAACAATACTGATCTTTAGAAATGTAATACGGGAGTAATACTGGATCTTTAATAATTGTGTTTGCCATATAACTTTTTTATTTATTTATAACGTGAATATACGAACAGTATATTAATAAAACAACCTTAAGGGCACAATAGGTTACTTAATTTTTACTGTTTTTGGTTTTGACTCTTCTGAAATTGGAATATGAAGTTTTAATAAACCATTTTCCATTTCAGCTCCAATCTTATTTAGATTAAATTTTGGAGATATTTTATATCCTAAATCAAATGATTTTCTAGATAAACCATGATAGATATAACCTGAGAAGTCGATTTCACTTTTAGGTTTTTTATAACTAATTTTTAATAAATCTCCTTCTACACTAATGTCAAGGTCATCTTTAGTAAGTCCTGTACAGGCTACTTCAAAATGAAGTCCTTCATCATCATAATAAATGTCTAAGGGATGGGGTTGTTTTGAATTTAATGCTGGTGCGAATTGGTCTTCTGCATTAAAGAAGTTTCTAAATAGAATGTCGAACGGATTACGTTCATTAATGTTTAATGTACTCATATCATTTTTTAAATTTATGCTGTCCGAAGATCAGCGGGTTAAACTATAAATTGTGCCCTAAGGTCGTTTATTATAAATATATAATTATTTTTCTTTTGAAACAAGATAATAAGTGCTTTTTAATTTATCATTTTCAAATTCAAGTTTTATATGTTCTTTATTTTCTTGTAAACATAAACTTAATTTTCCTGATGTCATATCTTTATTGCAATACATTATTTCTTTAATTCTACTTGAATCATAATGTTCATCTATATTTGTGTCTTCTAAATTAACATCTTGTAAGTAAAATGATACTTTATTAGAATATTGAATATTTCCCCCAAAACATAATTCTATTCTATCTTCATTATCTTCATTTGGGCTGTATTTGATTACAACTGTATTAGCATCAGTTAGTGCTTGTTTTGCTTTAACAATAGCTGAAATACTCTCATTATCTATTTCTGCTGTTGCTGTATATTCAAATTCTCCTGCTAATTCTCCAGATGCAGGGATATGATTAGTATCAGCTAAAGCATAATTAAGAGTATATTGATTATCAGCAATAATTAATTGGGTAATTAACTTATGTTTTTTATTATATTCTAAATTTAAATAACCATTTGTAATTCCTATTAATTTTACTAATTGACTAGTATTACCAATAGCTATAACTGAATCCTCAACAGGAAATTCTTTATAATCTATTCTTCCTAATAAATCTTTTGAGGGGGAATTAAAACCAATACCTAAAGTATTATTTTTTATATCCCATCGTACTTGCTCAACAGTACCATTTAAGTGATACTTTGAAATTATTGATACTAAATCTAATTTATCTATCATATTAAAACTTAAAAATATTATTTATCTTTCTATTAAATACTGGCATTCCCCAATTAATGTCGTGGTATACGTTTTCTAATTTATTCTTAATTACTGAGTCAAATATTCCATCTCTATCAATATATTTTTCAATAAAATCCATAATTTCAGGGGGATCATTATATCCATTAAATCCAATAGTATCTATTCTATATGGATTCTCTTTAAGATACGCAATATACATTTTATCTCCAACTTGAAATATAGGGAACTTTTTATCTAATCCTTTAAATTTAAGGATATCATTATAAAAAATTGCTGATTTGGTATTAATAGGACATTTTAATCCTAAACGAGAAAATATTTCACCTGATTTGGGAGGGGAAGCAATATACTCCCTCATTTTCTTTAGTCCTGTGGGTTTTAGTATTTCTTTCCAACCTACTGTTCTAAGTGATTCTCTAAAATCAAGAACTTGTCTATCAATATCAGCTTTTTCTTTACCAAACATAATTTCAGTAAGGATATGTTCTCCAAACTTTTTAAATAATGGAGGGAAGTTAGACTTCATTAGATCTAAACCTTTCATATCTAACTCTTCAGTTGGAATTCCTTCTTTATTTACAATAAATTGAGCATATCTACGTTTGCCTGAGAAATATCCCCTTTCAAGTACAACTTCTTGTTTTAACTCAAAATAATGAGGTTCATCTGGATATTTGATATTGAATAATTCTTGAGCCATTTCATGAAGATGCTTATTAGCTAATTCTTGAATTTCTTCAGCAACTTTTAATGTTTCCTCTACAATGGTTTCCCTATCAGCATTAGCTAGTTCTGGGTTTCTATAAACAATAAGATCTTTTACTTGGGCAAATAATGAATCAGTATCTGATGTAATAATATAATCTTTATCAGTTCCCATTTGTTCATTAATCCAGTTATTTACAAAAATAATAGAATCTTGGGTTAATCGTTGACCAGTTAATGTAATAGCCTTACTTATCATTTTATGTCCATCTGTGTATCTCCATCCATTTTGGGCGAATACACCATAAACATCATTTAGTTTAATTTTATACGCGTGTTGACGTTTATTATAAAATTCACCTTGCACAGCATCACCTGCTTTGTATGCTTTTTTCATTTTATTTTTATATTCAACACGTTTGGCAAACCAATCAGCTAATATCTCACAAACTACACTTGATTTATCTTTACGGAATATAACCCCAGGAGCTGATATTAAAAGGTCATCTTGTTCTATTTGTTTAATAATTAAACCTACAGGTACATTTTCAGTAACAGCAATAGTATAATCTTTATTTAACCTTTCAATTTCTACTTTAGTCATAGGATCCATTGCTCTTAGTTCCTTTAATGACCATTGGTTATCATATTTATTTTTATTTACAATACGTCCTACTAAAGTTTCAACACCAATATTAAGGGAACGAATAATTGAAGGATATAGAGAAGTAAAATCAAGATCAATAACCCACTCATACAATCCAGGAACTGGCTCTTTAAGATAACCCCCAGCATATTCTTGAGTTCGTTTAACTTCTGCTATTTTTTCATCAATTTCACTTTGACGCAAAGATGGATTGGTTTGTATTCCTTTAATTACATTCCCAATATTTAAATTAGGGTTATAAGTTGTAGGTTTATTAGGAGATACAATACCTTTACGCTTTAGGTAAGTTAAAATAGCTCCATCATTTAATACAGTTGAATAATATATAGTCTCATAAGGTGTATGACATAAGTGACAAATATTAACTGTAAGCTCAATAAATTTAAGAGAACGTTCTAATTCAACTAATATTTCAACATCTCGTATGTTATATTCAATAAATTTTTCTACATCAGTTTCAAATAAATGATCTAAGTTTCCTTCATATTCAATTTTAGATAACTTAGCATATTTGGATCCAATATCATCTAATCTATAAGAAGGTTCTTGTTTAGTAATAAATTTCTGGAATAGGAGCATATAATCTAAATGATTAATACCTCCTAATTGAACTGTATTAATAATATTACCTGTTTTCCTATCTTTTCTTTGTAATGGATTTATTTTATTAAGAGGTGAAAAATAGCTTGCTTGGGTTTTACCTATAATTTTTTCCATTCTATAATAAAGGTAAGGAACATCAAAGTATTGACTATTCCATCCTGATATTATGGTTGGGTCTAATTTTATCCATAGATCTAGAAAACCATTTAGTAAGTCTTTTTCATTATCATATCTAATAATTTCAGTTTCTCCACTAATTTTATTTAATCTCTTACTTTCATCCAATATCAAACAATAGTACTTTTTACTATTATTATCATACACAGCAACTGAGGTTATTTTACCTTTAGGGTTTTTAATATTTTCAGGGGTTAATGCACCAACAATTTCACACTCAATATCAAAATAAACTATATTATGAAATGAAGGAGTATCATCTGATTCGTAATATAAATCGACTAGTAAACGGGTATCTCTGTCTACGTCATTTTCAAAGAAGTTAGGATCTCTAAATTTTGCTCTTGGAGCCACAGAAACTGATTGGCCGAATATTGTTTTTAAATCTCCATCAGGGTCTAATTGATATCTAGTAGGATCATATTTGAAATTTTTCTTCCAACCATGTTTGTCATCCCTAAGATAATAGACATAGTCGCTTCTATCATAGAAAATTGATTGATACATTAAAAGAATTTTTTAAGGTCCGGTCTAAAATAATTGATGTTTTTCATAACTTTTTTGTCACGTGTTCTATAGACAATATAATATTCTCCAACCTTTTCATAGTGACACGGTTCATTTTGTTCCTGGGAACGTCTTTCCACTGTTTGTTGTGCTTCCTCTTCACTAATACAAGCCTTCGACATATTCGACGCTTGTACTTCTTGATAGGCGTCCCATAACTTATCCTTAAGACCATGTAACATAGCTCCGTTACCAATCGAGACGTAGGCAATGTCACATAAAGCATCAAGAATCTCAACAATGTCTCCTGTTTCACAAGCGTGTTTGTACTCTTCAAGTTCTTCAAGGATGAAATCATAAACAAACATCCATTCTTTTTTCTCTGGTATAATTGGCTCATAGTTATTAGGTTTACCCATTGTGGCGTTAAATGTTTCTACTTCACTTACAAAGGGGACATAATTACCCTTAAATTGTTCTGCTATTTTTTTAGCAGTAAATTGAGCCCATTCACTTTCGGGGACCATACTAAGTTGATCTCTATCCCTAAATGAATTTAGAGTACCTAAACTATTTAATAGAATTACTTCTATTTCTTCTTCAAATTGTGTCATAACTTTTTTATTTTATTTTACCGGAATATAAGAAAGGAGATTGGATAAACCAACCTCCTTTTTAAAATAATTAATATTTTTAATTATAATTGTTGATCGTTTTTATAAACTTTACAACCTTGTCCTTCTAGAAAACTAACAGCATCATTAACAAGAGAAGCTAATTGATTTTCTTCTATATCCTCAGAATTAGGAAGACTTACAGATGGGAAATTGAATTTTGTACTATCAATAAGACCACGATCGTCTGAAGTTCCCCATATTTTTATTTCAGATTCAACAACTGACGCTACTGTGTATTCACAGTCCATAGTTTCTATTTGACCAGATGCTTGGTCACATATAACAATTTGATTTGATTCGTTTAATTTTAAATAAAGCATAATATTAAGTTTATTGATAAATATTAGATGTTATGTCCTCCATTATTAATTTTTAAACTATCGAAAAATTCTTTTCTTGATAAATTATTATTTTCTCTAAATACACCAGAAGCTTTAGTAGTAACCATGGCTGCTCCTTGATGCTTAACACCTCTACAAGATACACAATTATGTGTTCCAACTATAGTTACAATAACACCCTTATTACCTTCAGTAATTTTATCTACTGCGTTATGAATAGCTGATGTTAATTGTTCTTGAATAGCGCCTCTACGTCCAAATAATTCTACAATTCTGTTTAATTTAGATAAACCAATTACTTGACCTTCATCTCCAGCAATATAACCAATATGAACTACACCCCCAATTGTTTGGTGGTGGTGAGAACACATTGATGTTAATGGGATATTTCTTTCAATAATAATACCATCATAACCATCTGAAGGGAATGATGTAATTGGAGACATTGCTGTATATCTACCAGCCCATAAATCGTTTACGTATGCTTTTGCTACACGACGAGGTGTTTCCATTGAATTTGGATCGTTTCTCCAATCACATTTTAAAGCATCTAAAAATTTACCATATGCTTCTTCAGCAGCATCAATCATTGCTACTTTTTCATCACTATTAAGGGGGAAACCAGGTGCTACACCATTTGCAAAACCTTCTTGTACCACTTCTAATTGTTCGTGGATTTTTCTACGTTTATTTTCCATTTATAACTTTTTATTTGTTTGAATATACGAATTCTATTTATAGAGCCCAAATTGACTTTAAATTTCTATTAAACCCTTTACTATCGTCCATCCCCATTCCTATCAACCACTCATCTTTAATTGTAAAAGCATGATATGATTTTTGTTCTGGAATTGGAGATGTTTCTCTGGTTATTAGAGATACTATTGAAATTGAAGCTGGGTGTTTAACTTCTAGATATTCTATAACAGCGGCCATAGTATTTCCAGTATCATATATATCATCTACAATATAAACATGCTTACCTTTTACAGGTGTTTCTAGGTCTTTAGTAATTTGTATATCGCCTTGTTTGCGTTTTGTATACGATTTAACGCGCATAAAATCACATTCCATGTCAATTGGCGTAGCACGTACTAAATCGCTGTAAAACGCGAAACAACCATTAAGTAAACCCACCATTATGACTGGGGTTTTATCTCCTCTATGGTCATCTGCGATTTGTTTACCAATTATTTTAGTTTGGATATCAATATCCTTAGCTGAAATTAATTCTCTCATTTTATTTTATTTTTTACTCTTTCTGAAATTGGGATAGGTTCATTATTCTCATCTATTCTTACAAATGTAATATTTGTTGATAATATAATACTTTGCTTTCCAGAATACACATTGTGTGATCTAGCTTCCATGTAAAGTGTGATTGAAGTAGTTCCGATTGTATCTACACTACCGTATATTTTAATCATCTGACCTTCCTTAGCAGCTTTCTTAAAAATACATTCGTCAATCTTCACTGTGACCATTCTTGGAGTATCACATACCTCCATAGCATAAGCTGCTGCTGATGCATCTAACCAAGCTAATAACTTTCCTCCAAAGAGGTTAGCGTGGAAGCCTAAATCAGATTTCTTAATTGGGTGGGTTGATATCAGCTGCATTAATAAATTCTATAATCTTTTTTTTCAATAACTATATCTTCCAATACTAAAACAGGTAAACCATTTTTTACATAACTTTTAATAGCATCTAAAGGTGTTTCTACAATTGGTTCTCCAGGACCATTAAATGATGTATTTAATACTAAGGGAATCTTACTTGCTTTGTAAAAATTATTAATTAAATTATAATAAGATTCATTCATATCCTTAGTAACAGATTGATATCTTGAAGTACCATCAATATGGACTACAGAAGGAATTTTCGATTTCCATTCTTCATTACAATAAGCCGTTACTAACATATAAGGAGAAAATACATCTAAATCAAAGACTTTCCCTTGTTCCTCAAATAATACTGAAGGGGCAAATGGTCTATACCATTCACGATTTTTAATTTCATGATTAATATAATCTTTCATCCAAATAGTAGAAGGATTAGCTATTATACTTCTGTTACCTAAAGCTCTGGGTCCTATTTCTGAACCTCCCTGGAGGAGACCAATAGGTTTATCTTCCAAGAGTAGATCAGTTATATATTCATCTCTTTCTTCTCGAGTATTGAAATGAATTATATTATTGAATTCAAAAAATTCACTATCCTCGTCTTTAATATAAGTTTGGATATCTTTTATAATGTCATTTCTAGTATATGTTTTACCAAAATAAGGACTCATAAAAGGATTATCTTCAATAGGTCCCCAGTTATTAAGGAAATGCTTACCATAAAAGGCAGCACCTAAAGGAATACCACTATCATCTGCAGGGGGTGTAAAATAACATTTTTCAAATAACTCTGATTTGATTATAGCTTCATTAGCGTTGCAATTAAGGAATGAACCCCCAGAACAACATATTTTATTTAATCCTGTAAGTTGTTTTACATATTTAGCTAACATTGTAGTTAATCGAACCTGTTCACGTTGGTAAACCCCGGCTACATTAGATTTACGTCTAAAGTCAGCCTTATATGTAATTTCAGGATATACCTGAGTTCCTGGAATATAAAAATCAACTATATTTCCTTCTTCATCTTCTATAATGTTAGCAATATAATCTTGTTTTTTTAACCAATCTTCATCAGCATATGAGGCTAATCCCATTAATTTACCCGCTTGCCAGTTAGAAGTTTTTTCATCATAAGTCAACTGCATAGTACCCTGAGCATACATGCACCCTACAGATAATTCTTCTTTATCAAAGGTATAAGGTTCAGGATATTTAATCCATTTTTTAAGAACCTCTTCATAGTCTTTCTTAGTAAATTTAAATAAGGTAATAGCTTCTCCCCATCTTAATCCATTAGGTAGTTTAGGTAAATCACCATATTTTTCTTTAAAATATTCATGAGCTTTACTATTAATATCATGAACATTACCCATAGCATCCGCTACAATTACAGCCGCCTCATCATATCCAGAAGCAAAGAAAGTCGAATAAGCATGAGCTACGTGGTGGGGAACAAATAGTAATTTATTTACGGGTTGAGCTAGATACTGTGTAAATTGCTCTTCTACTAAGTCTTCCATTTCTGCTGTATTGTAGCAGTAAATATCCACGTCATCATACGTTATATTCAATGTTTCTAAACAATAATTAATAGATAATAATGGAATATCTGTGTTGAAAGGCATATCGCGTTTTACACGTGATAATCTTTCTTCCATAATTCCTACTTGAACTTTATCATCAATTACAATAACTGCTCCCTTATCATGTCCTACTGAAAAGCCTAAGCTAATTTGTTTTCCGTCTTTTGTCATCGTTTTCCTCCGTAATATTCTTTAGCGTGGCCTTCGTTAATTAAAATTTTATTTACACTTATTTCTGGTAGATTTGGGTTGTCATTATAGGTGTTTTCAACATAAATTTCACCTAAACAACGACCATATTTTCCTACTCCATGAGATACTAAAATAAATTTATTTTCATTTTCATTCAGAATTTCAATTAAGCGAGCTTTAGCTGCTAATCCTTTTTTCTTTTCTTCTTTATTTCGAGTTCTAGATTCCCAAGCATCCATCCCCATCATTCTAATTCTAACTTTTTTCCAAGTATCGAATCCTAAATCTACTAAGGCGTCTACTGTATCTCCATCTACTACTCTATCTAATGTGGCGTGGTATGTATACATTATTTGTTTTCTAATATTTCTCTTAATTCTTCAATAAGAGCCAGAACTTCGTCTGGCTCCATAGTAATGGCACAACACACTGAAACATTTTCTTCTATTTGTTCTAGTAATTCAAGTGCTCTATCCATTATACTTGGCGTTTAGTATCATAAGCAATAATATGATCTCTACCAGTCATATTATAACCATGTTCTGCACACATTTCAAATACTTTAGGATACATTTCAATTAATGTTTCTCTTGTATCTCCTGCAGGCATGACAAAGGTTTTGTCTTTAGGAATATTGAGCTCTTGTCTATAAGCTTCAATTTCAGCGAGGCCTTCATCAGTCCCATCCCACACAGGCTTATAATGATAGTCAGTATGATAATTAATACTCGTTCTAATGGCTTCAGTATTAAGGCGAAGACGATTGTGCGTTTTAACCATCTTCTCATCTGTAACTGATCCATTGGGAGTGGTAGCACCAATAACAGGGACACTATTACTAAACTTAGGTGAGATAGAAAGGAGACCAATCGGATAATCGGTTTCGAGGAAATGACTTCCTTCAGTTTCGATCGTAATAAGGATTCCTCTTTCATGAGCAAAGTGTGTTAGTTCGTTTACTAATGCGGGATGCATTGTTGGGGATCCTCCTGTTAACATCATTTCTTTAACGTGAGGATTCTCGTCGTAAATTTTAATAATATCATTAAAAGTAAATTCACCTTTTTCAGGATGGATTGAAGTATACCAAGAGTCACACCATCCTCCCTCACCAAAATAACAACGGTGAGTACAACCAGTAGTACGAACAGCAATTGTAGGACGTCCAAATCTACTACCTTCACTTTGTACACAACGATAGACTTCTAGTACTGGGAGTACTTTATTATAATCTTCAATACGCTTTAAAGGAGCGTTTTTATACCATAATTTTTTATTCTCCATAACTAGCTGCGTTTTTGCCATGCTCCATAAATTTAACTTTTGTTACTCTAACTCTACCATCTGTTTCTTCAAATACAAATGTATTTAATTTGTTAAAAATATATTCTGCAAATTTTTCTGCTCCAGTAGCAGGAATTATTCTTACTTGAGCTACTCCTGATTGTTCCATTTGTTGGAAAGCATCTACCCAAGGATCATCTTCAGCAATAATCATTGTGTGATCAAACATATAATCCATCCAAGCTTTAGGTTGCATACCATCAATTAAGGTTTTGGCACGTTTCATACCTCCAAAATCCCATACCCAATTTCTATGGTCTAATTCACCTTCAAAATATACTTTAAATGAAATACCGTATCCATGTATAAATCTACAATGTGTATCTTCTGCTTTCCATTGACGGAATACTGTACTAAATCCATCAAATACTTTACTTGATTGAAATTTACCCATTATAAAATTCTATTACTTGGTTTTCTGATTTAGCTCCAACAAAACGTCTTAATTCTTTTCCATTTTCTACTAAAATAGTAGTAGGAACACTTCTAACACCATATTTAGTTACTGCATCTGCTTCATAATCAATGTTAATTTTATTAACTTGAATACCTTGAGATGCTACTCTGTCCATTGTTGGACCAAACATTTTACACGGCCCACACCAAGGAGCACTAAAATACCACAATTGTTTCATATTATTTGTTTTTATTATACTAATTCTTCTACTATTCCTATTATTTCACTCAATATAAGCACCCCAGTTGCAATAACCAAATTAAAAGGGATAATTGCATAACCTAATATGCGAATACCTGATTTAATAAAGGAAATGATTTTATGCCATTTTTGGTTAGGCATGTGATTAATTTCTGCTATAAGATTTTTATCTCGTCTACCTCTATTTCGATTTACATCATAATATTCTTTAGAATGTTGTATCTCATTTTTTAAAAAATAAGTACCTCTCATTGCTTCTGTTTTTCCGTCGCTCATATTACTTTATATTTAATGTATTTGATGTTCTTACTTTATTAAATTGTTCTTTAGCATGTTCGGAAAGGACTTGTTCTACATAAATCCTAGCTGTTTCATAACTAACAGGACCTGTTTCATCTGCATATTGAGAAGGATCTGGTCTACCTAAGGCAATAAATGCTTCAATGCGTTCTACGGATGATGCTGATTTGT
>Ga0233432_10000678_pt1 | contig 32615 bp, 39 predicted proteins | sample SI_122_August201_6_FD_179870 | JGI IMG/M metagenome (GOLD analysis project Ga0233432, IMG submission 179870) | Seawater microbial communities from Saanich Inlet, British Columbia, Canada - SI_122_August2016_10_MG | ecosystem: Environmental > Aquatic > Marine > Inlet | place: Canada: British... | reverse complement strand
CATGGTGCGGCATACATCGTAAACATCATGCTAAAAGTGAAGGACCAGATGATCCACACGGCGGACAATCAGGTTGGCGTATATGGAGTACATTTTGGGAACCATTTACAATCGAAAGAAGATATGTAGTTGACCTTGTACGTGACCCTACTATCAAACTAGTACATAAACATTATCTAAAAATACTTTTAACTAGCTATGCAGTATTAGCACTTATTGATTGGCGTATTGCAGTATTTTTGATCAGTGTTCCTGCTACACTGACATTTCACAGTGCTGGACTAGTAAATGTTTTTTGTCATAAATGGGGATACAGGCACTACGATACACCAGACCATAGCACCAACAACACTTGGGTTAACTTGTTAACACTCGGTAGTGGATTGCATAACACACATCATGCAAAGCCAACAGCGTGGGACAATCGTGTTAAATGGTGGGAAATAGATTTACCTGCACTGATAATTAAATATGTTTTTATAAATGAACACAAAACTTGATCTACTTAATCAAATAGCTGAACAATACAATCACAGTCTTAGTCACTTTTTAGTGCCTACAACTCAACGACAAGGCTTACAAGGGGTGGGCAGATTCAGTGACGAAAATATTGCTCCGGATACATTAATAGCTATTATAGGTGGCGTCATAGTAGATGAGCCAGATCAAATGATATGCATGCCAATTGGTAATAAATTATATTTACATCAAGTACACTCATTGTTTAGAGCAACAACTAATCACAGTTGTGAACCAAACTGCCGCATACGTGGATTTAATGAACTTGTTAGTTTTACAGACATTGGTCCAAGCGAAGAACTTACAATTGATTATGGCACAGTTAGTGTTGGTGACGGAAAAACTATTATTGATGAGTGTAACTGCGGTAGTAAATACTGTAGAGGCACAATACGAACAGATGATTATAGACGTCTGCCTAAAGTATTACTTGCCGCTTATCCGAGATATATGAGAGATAACAATGTGGATGATTGATTTTAGATATTATGATAATGATGTATTATATAGCTTTGATTATACTGATTACAGCTCTGATAAATTATTACACGAAGCATATAGTAGAGACTATGAACCGTTTATTGTGCCCCAAGATGATGTAAACAGTGATCCAAACTGGTTCCACTCTGATAAAGATGTACACATGGACCAATGGACACAGGCACGGTTCTTTGGTCATGAAGATGACGGAAGTGATAATGTTAATAACTATCTAGAAACTGCTCGTGTTACTAAACATTTTGCTAATATAATTGGCACTAACGATATACGTCCACGTTATTATAAATTAAAGGCGGGTGGAGAAGTTCCTGAACATGTAGATCACAATACCAAATGTGGCGTAAATATCATTTTAAATGACAGTGCAGGTCCAGTAGAATTTGTTGACGTAGGTCAATTTGAATACCGTGTTGCATTATTAAACACAAGTCGATTACACCGTGTACCTGCACATCCACAAGAAAGAATACTATTAAAATTAAGCATAATGGATATAGACTACGACACTGCTAAAAAGAGGATTAAACAAAATGTATCATGACCATGCAGACCCTATAAATTTTAAAATATGTGAACCTATACCTGTCGAATGGCACAACAAACTAAATGAAATATACAACAGATGCGAAACACACATATTAGAGTTTGCATTTCATGCTAACAAAGGAGACTTTGTATGTGATCAACTTTGGTGTGAAACACTAGAAGACCAACAATGGATCATTGACACACTGTTACCATATTATGGTATGGATTATGAAAACGTTGCTGAACTAGACTACAGTAATACAGTAAGCAGTCAACGAAGCGGAAGTTTTAGTGAAGGATTTACTCCACCATATCCAAAGAACAGTATTAACTTTACACGTTTTGTAGCAGGCAAAGCTGCTATCATGCAACATAATGCTGGTGTGGATCATGTATTGTGTAAACTTAATATACCAGTTAAGAACATTGAAGCAGGAACATGTCGTTGGATTGAAACTGAAGAGGGTTGGAATTACAAAGACAACACTGCACTTTTATTAAATGTACAAGAAGACCACACTGTGGACGGTTTAGAAGACCTAATAGAAGATCGGGCATTCCTTAGTATTGCGCTTGAAACAACTTTTGCAGAAAGTATAGCTAGTGATAAAGTCTTACGATCTTGCTATAAATAAAAGTGAACTATTTGGTATATACTCTAGATGTACTCGTAGTGAGGACTATTATAATCCACAAGTTGCAAAAACTACTAATGTGTTTGTTGATGATAGAGACGATCAAGCATACATTAAAACTAAAATAATCGATCCACTTGGTATACCATTAGATTATTTGCGTAACGAATATGATGACAGTTTGGGGTTTAACTTTAATGTTGTAAAGCCGGAAGGTTTTGTTTTACCACATCGAGATGTAAATGGATGTAAACTAAACATATTATTAAACGATTCTACTGAAGCACCGTTTTTATTTTGTGATACTAGAGAAAGATATTACTATGAACATCCGGTATTACTTGACGTAAGTCAACTACACACTGTTGATAACTGTGTTAGTATTAAAGAAGAGCGTGTAACATTACAACTATTTTTTACAAAACCATACGATGAATGTGAAAGGACAATAAATGAAAATAGAAGATATTAAAAGCAGTGCAGGATATACTGTAGCTGTAAGAGTACTAACACCATATAAAGATATGAAGGAACAAGACTTTATTGACTTGGTTCGTGAATACGGCACTGTGGTGTGGAAGAAAGATACAGCAACAGTGGACGAGTATATAGATTTTCAGATGCGAGTCGGATATCATCAAGCAGCAGAAATCTGGTGCAATGACGACAAGTATCCACAAATTTATCGTGTTACCAATCTAAAAGTAAAAGACGAACACGAAGCAGAAGGTTTGTTTGGACACGGAGAACTAGACTGGCACTGTAATATACTGTTTACGCCTGACAGTGAGGAAATGGTTGGCTTACGTGCAGTTGAAATACCTAAAGGAAGTCAAACAATTATGGCCAACAGTATTCCTTTTTGGAATAATCTAAGTGAAGAAAAACGTGAATTATATGATACACTGTATTTGAGTATCACAAATAAAATGGAAGACACATATGAAAATCGTCTAGCACACTATGTATTGCCCACAGCAGAGCTCAAAGACTTTGACAAAAAACGTGCTAGTCGTGCTATACAAAGAAGTTTAAATTATGATCAATCTGAAGATAAATTTGCCGAGCCACGTTTTGAAAAAAAGAACACACTAAAAATGATCAGCAGACATCCTCTAGGTATTAAAGGTGTGTACTTTCCACATTTAAATCTGAGTTATATGTGCGACAAACACGGAAATAAACTGGACAACCACAGAGAATTGTACGATGAGATTAGAACTGAATACATCGATAGTGATCAGTATCATTATGCACACGAATGGGAAGAAGGTGACATATGTTTTATGGAACAGCTAACAGGTGTACATCGCAGAAACAATGTATGGGAAGAAAAGGGATTAGATCCTACTACTCACAAGCGTGAACTACAACGTACTAGCTTCTGGTACAAAACACCTTATAGACTGCACACAGAACGATGCATCTAAGTAGCACATTTTGCAGTAAGGCATGGAGCGACGTAAACATAGACTTTGCTCACCGCAGTGTTAGACATTGTTGTAAAAGTGAAGGAGAGTCTATGCCTACGCCTCTTACTATTGATTTTTTCAATGCAAGTGCTGGTATACTTGATCGTCGTCGTGCTTTACTAGCAGGCGAAGAACACCCTACATGTGAACACTGTTGGGAAAGTTATCGTAATACAGGAACTGCTTACAGAGATTATTACAACACAGGAAAAATTTTACCTTTAAAATTTGTAGAAGTAAAATTAGACAACTTGTGTGATATGACATGTCAGTATTGTGATGCTCGTAGTAGTCACAGTATTGGAAAAAAGCAAGGTATAAAACAACCTGTATTCCAAGCAGATAAACAAGACTACGATATATTTTTAGATTGGTTGCAAACAATCAACGAACCTTATACTCTTAGCTTTCTTGGAGGCGAAGTTACATACAGTAAAAATTTTCAACGATTCGCCGAACGTATGTTGCAAACGCTACAACATCAAGAAATGTTTATAGCCATAATGACAAACGCAAACAGTCAAGCGCCACAACTTGCAAGATTTTTTGATTTAATAGAACGCTTTCCTCAGCACTGGCGCACTATTGTGGTTATCAGTAATGAAAGCACAGGCCCAGATGCAGAACATGCTAGACAAGGATTAGTATGGGAAAGATTTGAATCAAACGTGCGTGAATACTTTGCTAACACAAGATTAGAATTTATTGGACTTTGCCCAACGCTGAGTACACTCACTGTGGATACTTTTGATAGATATATCCATTGGCTGGGTGAACTAGCACGTGAGTACAACAGGCAACTGTACATTACAGGAAACAGTGTGAACAACGGATTATTATCATTGATTCACTGTCCTGCAGAAAAACAACATCTGGTAGATCATTGGCACAATATGTTTTGCTACTATAAAGATAACATTACGAATTTAGATGATGTATTACAATGGTTAGAACATATTCGCAAAGAAATTATAAGCAATGCTGTTTGAGTAAATCAAACGCATCACTGTGTACAGCTAGGAAAAATTGGTATGTGCTTGAGTTGCCTTGACTTCGAGCTGTGTGTATTAAGCTGGTATCTACAATATACATCCTACCAGGTTCAATATCTCCCTGCCAATCTATCATATCAGGTTCCATACTGTCAACTGTACCAGGTGTTGGAGCTCTGCGAAACTGTCTATCAAATTGAAACTTTACATTGTCTGGATCTGTTGTTCCCCATAGTCTCAGTATTGGGCTAGGAAACCAAGTATCACTATGAGGATAGAAAAATGCTTCGCCATCCCATCGTAATATACAACTACGACACCAGTAACCGTCGAACACTCTTAATGGATCAAATATAGGGTCAGCAAACGCTTCTGTGTGTTTGGTAAAATCTCTATCAAATACCCAATCCTCTTCTGCCAATGGTTCAAGCCATTCATCTAGAGGATAACAAATAGGCTCAGGATTATTGTACATACTGCCGTTTTGATTTACAAGAGGCAATCCATACCTTGGAAAGTGTTTTTTCTTTTCTCCCCAACTTCTAAAACCATATCGCCACTCGTTCATACGTGAGTCAAATTGCTGTGGATCAATTACGATATCTGTAGCTACTACAGGTTGTGTATGCAATTCTAAATATTTGTCAAGTTCAATCATAATATACAAGCTACCATGTGTATGCGATCTTCGTTACTGCCATTAAATGCTGTATGATAGCATTGATTGGTTTCAGTCCAATACCATTTGTTTTTTTCTAAATGTTCTATTTGTTTTTCTATAACCATAAAACAACCAAACTGTGTTTTAATCGGATAGTGTATTCTATTGTTGTAGTCATAGTGCCAGCTCATTGCATATCGTGGTTCTGAGCGCATCAGTCGAACTCTGCCCACAGTATAATTGTCAGTGAGTATAGTGTACAATTGTTCAAACTGTGTGCCTACAAAAACACTGCACAGTTCAGTAAAATCTTGTTCACGTAGTGCAGTTTCACGCTTGGGCACATGTATTCCATTTTCTGTTTCGCTAGCACGAGCCCAGTCCAAATCTAAACTACCTACTCCTGCGTATGGATTATCGTTGTCTACTGTTGCATTGATACAAATTTGATTCATGTGTTGCCAACTTAAAACGTTGTTGTGCAACATCTGTTCTAGTTCTTGATGAACATCTATACTAGGAAGATCTTTTAACTGTTTAAAATGCATCAGTAATGTTTTATTTTTATGGGTTCTTTTGGAATAGAATAGAAAATTTTATCGTTGTCAGCATGATGTATGCGTCTATTCAAGTTAGGATTTTTATGACCCACCCCCATAAGCAATAATATCTCGCGGTCTGTTTGTAGTATCTCTTTTATTGGTTCTGGATCTAAACACTGACAACATCCAGTACTGTAACCTAACATTGTACTAGTTAGATTAAGATAACCGCTAGCAATACCCAGTGCTATAGTAGCATCTCTTTGGATTATTGTCTGGTCACTGTTTTCATCTAGTTCATTTTTATCAAGCACTCTAGAACTTGGCTCTACACTTTCAAACACAAACAATATGTTTGCTAATACTTGACTGTTTGTGATAATCTCATTCTTTTCATTGAATAGTCTAAAGCCGTGTGTGTTTTCGTGTATCTGTTCTATAATGTTTCTATCTTGTACAACACTCAAACCATAAAATGCATTATTTTGTTTGCTAGGGCATTGCGTTGCTGCATGAATCATTAGATCAATATCAGTTTGAGGTATAGGTTGTGATAAGTCCCAGTTACGTTGACAATGCTGGCTTTTAATTACGCTTTTATGTATACTTGTATGTATGTCTAACATGTTTATTCCTTAGATATGTTCGTTTATAGTTTCAATAATAGTATAGTTTGCATTGTCTACACCATCAGCCAATATTGTACCTAGTAGCGTAAAATATTCATTACATTCTGTTTCGTTAATAAAAGTTAGCCATGTAATAATATTGTTAGCGTCATCCGGATCAGGATTAAATCCTGAATCTACTATTTTTCCATCGTCCACCCAGTCGTCAAAGACAGCAGTTGCTTCCGTGTTTAAAATATTTTCTGGTGCGTCTACCCGAATCTTTAAAGTTCTTTTATATGCCATACAAATATTTATACTTTTCGTTTTGGAATCTTGCTATCAGCACTGCTTACACACGCATCACTTATACAAGGACGTGGCCCATCAAACAATTTAAACCCTGTTTCAATATTACCAAGAGGAACATCTGCACAACTGTAACTGCGTTTGATACTTCCATCAGGCTCTCTGATAATAATTCCACTATATCCTGCATTACAACTCCATCCTTTAAAATTGTTAAAATTAAATGCATTGAAACGCTCTGCTTGATCCATGTACCATTTTTTACCTGTACTATCAGTAAACTCAACTTGCATGTGCCACGGAACACTTTTGTCGTTTGCTCCGTGTGTCTCTGGAGGCAATTCAAAACTTGGGCGTGGACGATCTGCCCACTTGCGCTTGCTTTCAGTATACGCCATTTGCGGCATACCGTTGTGTAATCGTTTTAGGTCTTCTGGTCGGTATCCATCAACCACTCTGGACGCAGTCGGATCCGATTGAGGTTTAAGGGTAACGTTGATTCCTTGTTCGTGGAAGAAGAGGGCGTTTTCCCAATCTCTTTCAAACCAATCTGGTACCATGACCATATTAATGGTAATCTGTACATCGTGCTCCTGACAGAAGATTAACTTGTCTGCAAAGTCTTGCATCTTCTCTGTTGTATTTAAGTGTTCTGTATGCAAACTTGCAGTAATACTGGCACGGTGGAATGGCTTAACTGCTTCTACATACTTTTCAAACCACGCCATGTTGCGACTACAGTTAGACGTCATGTGAACACTAGTATAATTAGTATTGTGGACGTCATCAGCCAAATGCTGTAGGATATCCAAGTATCCTGGGTGGAAAGTAGGCTCACCACCAGATAAACTAAAATGAAAACTATTAAAGCCGTTTCCACGTGCCTGTCTCTTTATTTCGTCTATTGTGCTAAGGCACAATTCTGTAGGTCTGTGATCTTTTCTATCACTTCTGGCATAGGGCCAACAGTAACTACATTTGTAATTACAGAATCTACCCAGTAGCCAACTTACTGTGAATAAGTCTCTGTACAGTAGAGTTCGTTGTCCAACTTGTACAATGTCGTCGTATGGTATTTTAGTAAAGTCATACTCACTCCATTTTAAATCTTCATTCATAGGTTTGCATACAGCTCCAAAAATTGTTCTGCACCTGCGGCAACATTGTTAGCCCATTCATCAGCAGCATTTTCATCTGCCATATCGCTAATGTATTTAAAACTTCTAAATGGTATACCGTATTGTTGTGCTACATATGCCAGTGCATAACCTTCCATGTCTACACAGTCGATGTCTGCTGTTACAAACCAAGGATCAGGTTTCATAACAAAACTATCACCTGTGCCACAGCGTATTTGCATTACAGGAGCCGCAGTTTTGATATCGCTTAGTATAGGATCACTAAAAGGCACTGTGCCTCTGGGTGCCTGTGGTTCTGCTATCATATCACGCTGTGCAAACTCTCCTATTTCATACATGCCTTTTAGCATAGGATTTAATCCCCCTGCTGTGCCGTAATTAACAATCAAGTCTGGCTTGTAGTATGAGTTAAGTTTTTGTGCTAGTTTAGTTGCGGCTTGCACTTTGCCTACTCCTGTATAAACAACAGAACTAGTCAATGGTAATTTGTTGTGAGGTAGCTCTGCTTCTAGTGCTACACATAATAATATATTCATTGTTGTCTCTCTTGCATAGGATCTATGCTTATTTCATTTATTGTAACATGTTTTGGCTGATCTATCAACCATTTAATATAGCTCGCAGCTTCATCTATATCCATGCATGTCCTGTCAGGATGTTTTTCTTGATTGTTGCTGAGTGTACCAAAACTAATATAACTTATCTTAGGGCCGCTGTGCCACACTCCAACCAATGCTAAACTGTTACAATAATCTCTGAGTGCTTTCTTTTCAGCATTGTATAGCCATGCTGTGCCTTTGCTAGTTCTATCTGTGGTACTGCCTATACACACAATATGTGTATCATTGTTGGCGTTTCTACACGCCTTGTATACTAGATCCAGTAGGACAGTTTGATGAAAGCGCCATAGTGCGCTGTTGATAATGATAGTGTCATGCTGTGCCGCCAATTGTGCAAAATCATCCATACCTTTGTCGTTAGTGAGTTCGTGTCCACTAGCACGACTACAATATACTGCGTTAGGATATATCTTGTATAGACTTTGTGCTAGACCTTTTTGTGGATTGCCTGTTATTATCATATTTTTCTAATTCCATTTCCTTAAAACTTTTACGCCAACTGATGTTTCTAGCATTATCTAAGTCATCCAAGTAGTTCATGAATACAGTGCCTTGGTCACTCCAGCGATCTTTCTCAAGCATATGATTCACATAAAATGGAACATACTCAGCATCATCACCAAAGTCATATGCTTGTATACGTTCTGCTGCGGCGAGTTTAATCTCTAGTGGCAATGTTTGCGCACTCATATGTTCGGGCCATTCAACATGATTACAAAATATAAATCGTATATCTGGATACTCATGACGGATAAAATCATAAGTGTCTGTCAGATAAAACATACTTACGTTACTACAAGTCCACTGTACACCAATGTCGATGTGTGAATTCTCTTTTGCGAACCTTTGCATTAACTCTAGCTTGGTTTTAAATTGATCCCATTTAATTGGAAACCTAAAGTACTCTCCTGGAATACCAATGGCATCTAAACTTAAACGTATTATTAATTCTTTAAACTGTACTAGCTGACTGAACATTTTTTCAGTGAGTAGGGTTCCGTTACTTACATATGATAATGAAATTTCTTTTGCTGCTGGCGTATTGTATACTTCACCAATAAAGCGATTGTGTTGTTTGTTAGCAAACGGTTCGCCTCCTAAAAAATTAAATCTTTTTGTTTGATTAAGATTTTCTTTTATGTTATCCCATATATAACTATCCTGTTCAATCCATTTGTTATCAGCATTATAAAACTCTGTGTTGGGATACTTATCGAGCATGGCTTTATCTTCATTCCATTTACTACTAGCGCCTGTGCCGCAGTGAATACATTTTAGATTACATATAGTGCCAACCCTGATGTCAATCTGCGGAGGATAATAGTCTACACTGCCGTCAGGTGCTGTTGTGTCTATTAGATGTTTGTTTGTTTCATAATGGTATTTGTTTTCTTCTATACGCTTACTACTGCCATCTAATTCCTCAACATACTTACAACGTTTACAATTCTCTGGCCACTCGCCACGGAGAAAGTCTTTGCGTATACTTTTAAAATAATCATTATTCCATTCACTTTCGATAGTGCTGTTTTTCATCTTACTGTTTTGTTTTACAGTAGGTTGGTCAGCATACCCACATGTACGTGGACGACCAAAGGTGTTTGTACTAAAGTTTATCCAAGGCAGTATACAAGGTTGCACTATACTAGTCTTCCAAACGCATATGCTCTTTCCAAACAAAACCAACATCTTCCACAGTGTTCTTCTTCGTGAATGCCTGGACTAATAAGAGTATCTAATTGTACTTTATCCACAAATTGTGTTTTACCATAAGTAGCTTCACAACTGTATGTTAATGGTAATAATGTGTCTAATAGATCGTTATCAATATACATCTGTGCTGTACTATCTTTTTTATCACGGTGTACAAACGGATGTATAGCATATAATGGATATTTGTCTTCTATATAATGAAAAGTTCGTATCATGCGTCGAGAGTTATTATTCCTGTCAGGATCGCTTCCTCGGTCACATTCAGGCAGTATTTCTTCTAGTGTACGCCATTTGATGCCTTCTACACCTAAGGCGCCAGCAGCTTGAGCTTCGGGATCTGGATTCTGTGTTAGTCCGCCAAACCACACGTTTGTATTTCCATCTCGAAAACTTTTATACGCACAATCATCTTGTATTTGTACATAGCTGTCACCATCCCAGGGCAACGGTAGATATGCTATATTATGTTCTACTGGACGTATGCCAGTGTGTTGTGCTGTAAATTCAATTACTTTTTTAGCATAGTGACTGTACCAGGGTTTTGTTTCACAGTCTAGTGTAGCCACATAAATGGGAATGTCTCTGCCTTGTTCGCTTAGTTCTTTACAAAGTCGGTAGTACAATACACTACTGTCAGCGCCGCCGCTTAGTTTCATACAAATACCAAATACATCATCAGGTAATAGATCTGTTACGTTTTCAGTGGGGTTCCAAGTTTTTATTGCTTTTGTCATACTATTATTTATGTACGTGTTTAATTATATAAATATCATTATGACTGCATGTAGTGAACCTTACAAACAAATACATTTTGATAGCCGCGGCAACTTAGGTCCATGTTGTCAGTATGTGGGGGAGCGACCCGACGTTAATAGTTTTGAAGAATATCTCGACAGCGATTGGCTAGCAGACCTTAAACAAAAGCTAGACAATGGTGAACGTGTAAGTGGCTGTGATTTTTGTTGGCGTCAAGAAGACAGTGGCGCACAAAGTATGCGTCAAAAACGCAATGCGTATTATGAAAATAAACCTGATCGTGGTTTAGAACATATTATGATCACATTTGGCAATCAGTGCAATACAGCATGTAGGATATGTAATGCTAGTCGCAGTAGTTTAATTGAAAAACAATACAAAGAATCAGTTGACACTGTGGATGATCCTGATCTACTACAACTGATAACACGCAAACACAACTGGGATAAAACTAAAACCTGGTACCGAAACATCAATGATAGTATTGTTGAACGTGCAGACCAGATTCGCAAGCTAGAGATTAGTGGCGGCGAACCGTTTATTAATGTACACTTTGATAGATTAATCGACAGTTTGCTTGCTAGTGGAAAGCAGTTGCCACAATTAAACATCACAACCAACGGCAGTTTTACGCAACAACAGATAGAAAAGTTGGAACCGTTTGATCATGTACACATAAATTTCAGCATAGATGCCGCAGGTGAAAAATACTACAATCACCTAAGGTGGCCACTCAAATGGACAGATGTTGTAAGCAAGATTGACATACTCAAGCAGAATCCATGGTTGTCATGTGAGTTTGTGATTGTCCCACATAATTTAAATATATTAAATCTAATAGACAGTATAGTATGGTTTAAAGAATACACCGACTACGAAGAACGATTTAAAATTGGATTTAGTTGGCTTAACGGTGCTCCCTGGTATAGCATAGGCAACAGTCCAGACTGGGTTAGAAAGCAAGCCATAGATGATATCGAAAGTGGTATATATGTGGACTATACCGACGAAGAAAATCAACAAATACAAGAACTAATTGAAATACTACACCGTAGTGATACCACAACACATTTAGATATGCTGAGATCACATGTGGAAATGACGGATAAGTACCGTAATACTAACACCTGGGAGGTCATCGGATGGAAAGTATAATACACAACAGAGTAAACTGGAAAACATTTAGAGACACAGTAATACCAGATGAGCATATTGCAATTCTGGATCAAGTAGTTGAATTGTGTCCTGTACAACGCAATGACATGCCAGTAGCACAACTATTTAAATGCGGCAAATCAGATGCGTTGGTTAAAGAAAAATTAAGTCGATATGTATTTAAAAACACCACTACTGATTTTGAAAATAGCAACACTGGGTATTGGGAAATAGCCCCAATGACTGCACCTCTGGTTTACTTTTGTATAGGTGACCAAACATCCGAGGACTTTGTGTTAAGTAGACAACAGCTACACGCAGGAATTGTGGGCGGTGCATTAATGGCGCAAGCTATGCATCTAGGATATGATTTTAGTTTCATCGGCTGCCAAGAAGATCCTTCAGCAGAACAAAAAGAGATTATACGTGCCACAATATTAGAAAGATTTGACACTGATATTGGCACAGATTTTTTAAACTTCTTGGCATTTTGTATCGGTGAAGCTGATACATCGCCAGACTATGAGGGCAATTATGAACTCTCTGATGGTACTAGCGTCCCATTTAGGAATCAGATAAGTCAAACCCCGGCGAAGCCCACAGTGCTTATTTCTTAATACATCTTAATAAGCTACGTATACCAACTGGCCTACTATTTTGTCGTGCTAAATGTATGGCTTTGGTAGGCTGTAAATTAAAATCTTTTAATACTTGTGCGTATGCTTCACTGTAACTATTCCAAAAGTATTCTGGTCCAAGTTCTTCCATAAACTTAATACCCATACTAACAGTTGCTTGACTATTCATATTAAAGTCATTCATAATAGTTACAGCACCTTTGGGTGTACTGCGAGCAAAGCGTAGCCCAATGCGATTGCCGCCCATTCCGCCTTTGCTTAAACTAATGCCCACAGTTTGTATAGCAGGATGATCAAAGTTGAATTCAATATCTCTTATACAACTAATCCATGCTCCGTCAATATGTACTGGTATATTTTGTTCGCTACAACGATCTAGTATTTGAGTCATGTCAGGATGCACATCGCCATAGAATGGAAACGGCATTGCTATCAATAATTCTTTGCCAGCCTCGTGAAGTGTGTCTACTGTTGCATATCGAATATTGTTATTCAGACGCCAGTGATACTTGTAATCGTCTTTGAATGTTTGCAGAGCGCCGCAGCGTTGGTATAAGTCGTCTATATATTGAGTACATCCATTTATAATATCGTGTCTTGGAAATGCATCTAATCCTGTAAATGTGCTGTACTTGTGATCTTTTAACCATTGTACAAAAGTGTCTTTAAACTGTTGATCTAAGTCTGGTGTATGTACAGGATTGTGTTGATAAAAGTTATCATAAAATTTGTTTATGTCGCTACTATACATAGGCTGTGGCCTATCATACTGTATCCATTCTTTTGTATATTCTCGTTTAACATTATCTTTCATATCTACATCAATGATTGCTCTTTTTGCCATTCCGCTAGTAAATCATCATCTAATTCAATACTAAATGTCATTAATAGCCCCATTTTACTATTCCATTTTTTACGTGGTCCGTCGTCTAATGTACCTTCGTTTGTAGCATGTAATTGCACTGCGTCAAACACACAAGGAGATCCTGTACGCCAATCAAATACACTTTCAGCATTTAGTCCAGCTAGCCGTTTGTAAGGAGTATTCATATATTTTTTGTGAAACTCTTTATCAAACGGTTCTGTACTTCTTGGCATTTCTTTACCATCTCTGTCATAGAACTGTAAATGACCATAATCTGTAACAATTTCATAAATGCTAGCAATGTTTTTAGTTTCTGCGCCGCCGTTGTATACTTTAGCCCAGCCAATATCACGCTGCTCGAAGAATACAATCTGCCCGCCATCTAGTTCATCTAAGTGACTACCAATCCAAAGAGGAGTAATGATATTCTTCCAGGTTGTGTACTTACGCTGAGGATGATTAAGAGGAACATTTTCTAACATTCCGTTGTAACCTTTTTCACGCATTGCGTCCATGTGTAGACCATACTGTTGCGGAGTAATAAAGTAGTTACCACCAATGGTAGGAGACTTAGCCGCTGTCTCTCCTAATACACTATCAAACTTGTCTTTATACCTATTATATATGATTTCCATATCAACATCAATAATAAGTGTACCGTTGCGATTTAGTCTTGGCTTGTTGTAGTCAGCTGTAAAACTATTTTTCCACATCCAATCTAATTCATCTTCGTCGAATAAGTTTTCAACACATTGTGCTTTACTACTGTGTCGTCTTACGTTCTCAATAGCAATAGGATGGTCCATTGGTAATTGATAGTAACCAGGTTCGTCGGGTATGTTCATATTAATTCTCCATGTGCGAGTGCAATACTGGAATAACTTGTGACAGTTTTAGACCAGTTACGTTATCTATATTATACGTGAATTCTTTAAATTTGTCAAGATGATCATTGTTAGTAATACTTGGATAATATTTTTTATTGTAATCGTCTTGAATTAGAGTTAAGTATTCAGTAGGCAATACATGTACGCTCAGGTATTCTGGCACTACTAATAAACTACTGTAATGTTTAACTCCTATACTGTCAGCTACAGCCTTCACGTTCTTCATGTCATGCAAGTTATATGCCTGTACTGTACTGAATATGTTTATGTCATAGTCAGTCTCTGCCCAACGATGTATATTGATTAGTATATCATCCCATTTGGTTCGACCCCAGCGTATATAATCATTTACTTCACCAACGCCGTCTATACTTAACTCAATGGTAACACGTTTAAATTGATCCAAATACTTTAACCATTTATTTGGAAATAATGTACAATTAGTATTACATTCAAATTCAATATTTTGTATGACATGGTTACTAATCAAGTACTCAAACAAGTCTTTAATTTCAGGAGTAATAAATGGTTCCCCTCCGAGATATTTTATTTTACGGAGCTTAGATAAATCAACTCCACTAAAAATATGCTCTACTGATATAGTATCTGGTGCGTCAGGCTGTTGGTACGATTTTAACTCAGGAGCGTCTGTTAGCAGTTTATTCCAAGTTGTACTGTATGTTGGTGAACACATCTTGCATGCTAAATTACATTGATTACTTAAACTTATCTCTATAGATTCTATATCAGTGGTACCTGACAGTTCTCTGTTCATTACTTGTCTTAAACTAGTTTGTCCACGCTGTTCTTCACTCTGACATTTACTGCACCCATCTGCCCAACCACGAGCCATGTCGTGTATTGTCTTTTGATAGAACTTAGTTTGTTTATATTCAGAAAAACTAGTTGTGCCAGTGTTGGTGTGTGGGAATTTATTAAAACGGCAGCAAGGTCTCCAACTGTTGGCAACCGTCACGCACATATGATTACTAAGTGCATTACACTGTGGCATTACCATAACTCCGCTTGATCATCTCAATTTTCTTTTTGACCATCCATGTTCTGCCTTGCCCAGCAAGTTCACTAAGTAAATCATTTGCTTCTTCCAATCTCCGAAGTCTAACATCCAGTGTGTTGTCTCTGAACTTCCAATTCCAGTCGTTGTGCCAGTACTCTAATTCATCTTTAACTTTAGCCCATACAGGAGTATCGTCACTGAGCATCATAGTGTTTGCCATACTAATGTACATTAGTTTTTTATTGCCGTCATCTCTAGCTTTTGCAAAGCCACGTTCATACAATTGCCTGATAGCAGTTAATGTAATTTCATGATCTGCGTCTGTTTCAAACGGGTGTCCCACAAACATAAGCAAACTGTGATGCATTTTATATTTGTGTAGCATTTCAAAGCACCACCACATATCTTCGTCTGTAAACTTCTTACCCAGTTCATATCTGACCGATTGACTAAATGATTCTATTCCCACATCCAGCGCATAACAGCCACTGGCTTTCATTAGCGCATAGTCCTCTTCCGGACTCTGTCTTAAATTACGCACGATCCACTGACTGTGCCAGCGTATACGATCTTCTTCATGTTCGCAATTGCTGTTGTAATCAGCTAGTATGTGTAACATTTCTCTAAATGCTTTCATACTGCCGTTTATTAAACTGTCTGTGAATTTAAATGTGGTTCTGTTGTATTTCTTTTTAACTGTTATTATTTCTTCTGCAATGTTTGCACCACTTCTAAATACATACTTGGGCCAGATAGTGTATACATTACAAAAATCACAACGCTTGACACAGCCCCGGCTACCTGTTATATAAGCGGGGTTAGGTACATTGAATTGCGTATACTCTTCCCATTTAATATCATCGTAATTGGGGATTTGCGCACTGTTGATATCTAATAATTGAAAAGGAGCTCTATCATCAATACCATTATGATCCAAGTCTCCTTGTAATAACTTTACTATAGGTTGTTCGCCGTCTCCTGTGATCCAATGATCAATTAACCCTGCATCATAGTACTGCATAGTTCTGCCTCGGGTAACTTCTGCTCCGCCCCATATAATCTTAGTCTCAGGTAAATGTTCACGTATCAATTGACTTAGTTTAATAGCAAATGCGCTGCTCATTACACTGAGTAAACTTAGTCCGATAAATTTTGGATTCTTGTTAACAAAATATTCAATCCATTCGTCGAAAAAGTACTTGTACTTGTTATATGTATCGCCAAATATCTTATCAACGTTATCAATGTCTCTGCATTTGAACACAGCGTCTTGATCAAAGAACTGATCTCCATCATCATATTTTAAAAATTCATTGTACAGTTTAACATTTAAATCAATCACTTCACATGTGAACCCCGCATCTTGAAGGTGAGCTTTGAGTACAGCTGGACCTACTGTGGGTGCATCTGGCATAATTTTAGGAATTACACATATGATAATATCTAATTGATTCATTTGAATATATCTGACATTTCTGGAAATGTATCACTAAAACTGTTATTGCGTTGCCTATCACACAGTGACAGAAACTCTTTCATCTCCGGTAATCGTTGGCTCCAGTCTTCGCTTTCCATAAAGCTAAGAATGCCGTTTAGTCGTTTAATACCATACTCTGCACTGCGCCATTGGTCATACTCTACTTTGCCCTTATGCCAGGTTGGAATACCCAACTCCCAGTTCTTTTCCCACCAGGGATACCATGCCTCGTACTTTGCTCTACACTTTGCTTTAAAGTCTGCAGGCAAGCTCTTGACATTTAAATGTGCGGGCCAGTATACAAAGTGCTGACTAATACCACCAGCACCAAACGGCCACATGTTAATCTTTTTAAATCGTTGCTCCAGCTTCCACTGTATAAAGTCCGGCAAATAATAAACATTTAATGCTTGTACAGCACAAGCAATTGTAATTTCTACATTATCACTTGTTTGTGTATCTAACAAATGGAACACTTCTTCTTGACGACTCCACGTACTAGGGTAACGAATATAGTCATTCATTTCTTTAATGCTGTCTATACTGTAGTGGAAACGTACTAGTTTAAATTCTTTCCACAGATCAAATAAGTCTTCACGCCATTCAACTCCGTTTGAGTTGTAACGTAGTTCTAAGTCTTTTGCATAACCCATTTTAATTGCGTGTTCAAGTATTTCATAATGTTCCTCAATGATAAGACTTTCGCCGCCAGCAAAATATATTTGTTGCATACTTGGCATTTGCTCGTAAAACTGTTGCCAAAATACTGGATTTTGTTTATGCCAATTGTAGCTACTGCCATTGGTACTACCTTTGTCTTGCCATTGCATGATCTCTCTGAGAGATTCATTCTTTACTTCTGGAAATATCTTTTTATAATCTTTGATCCAACCACTGCTATCATGTGGGCTACACATAACACATGCTAGTTGACACTTGGTACCAAAACGTAAATCAATGTATGCCAAGTTGGGCGGCACTTCGCCGTCTGGTTGTGTGTCAGCAAGTATTTTATCTAAATCAACACGCTGGCTCCAATAGTGTGTTTCCCATTGTCGTTTACTGCGATGTCCGGCGGCTTCTTCTTTAAAGCACTTTAAGCAACTAGGAGGTTTCTCGCCTGCGAGCATCTGCTTACGCACATTTTTCATGTATGTGCTGTTCCATGCCGTCTGGAAATCACTTACGTTTAAGTTGTTTGGTCGACCGTCCTCGTCCTTGACAACACCAACTTGCCCGCCATGCTCTTTGTCATTGGTAGCACCAACACTACTAGCATTAGCAGTACAACATACTCGCATACTGCCATCGGGTCTTGTACTAAGGTGTACCCACGGCAACAAGCAAAATGTATCACTTGGTAAATTTGTCATATACGCTCCTGAAAAATGTGCGGAAATAGTTCTATATAATCTATATTCTTAGATTTTGCAATATTTTTCAATATATCATCTTGAGACCGCACTTGCTGAGTATTTATAGTTGGTGTCTCAGAGAAATATTCCTGTAACCAATGCTGAAAATTATACTTACGCAACGAGTCTAATATCTCAGCATGCCAGTCTTGTGGGATGTAGCAAAGTTTTTGATTCTCTGGATTAGTTATTACATTTTGCCAGAACGCTTCACTGTATAGTCCGTGTTGCACTGCCCACAAATATAATTTTTCCCAGTGTAGTACGGTAAATTTAGTTATCACTGGATTAATATAGTGACGTGCTTCAGGCAGTTGTTGTTTAAGTTTTTGTACGTTACGCTCAACTGTACTCCAAGAACTGTTTAATCTCACTGCTTCATTGATCTCCCCATACGCATCTATACTATAGCCAATGCTAACGTGCTTAAACCTTTTTAACTCGTCGACTAATTTCTGGTTGTACACACTAGCATTTGTATTGACTAGCACACGACAATTCGCTGACAGTTTTTTTAGAAAGTCAATGTATTCTTTAATTAAAAACGGCTCGCCTCCTAGTAGAGTAACTCGTTCAAGTGACCCAATATGTTTTTCATATTCTTCAAGAGCTGCGCTGTTGTCTAGGTTTCTGCTTTTAACACCATCATTATTCCAATGTTCAGGCTGTAGATCAGTCTCTTTTACTAAATCATAAATTGCAGTACTGCTACCTGGATTGCATATAATACACGCATAGTTACATAAATTTTTATAACTAATATTAGAATACTTAATCTTAGGTACTGTCGTGTCTGGATTATAATCTTTTTCCTCTGTGAGCATGTCAGTACGTAAACTTCGGCCAGTATTCTTTTCACTGACACGACAAACTTTACAAGCCTGCGGCCATTTGTTTTCTCGGAAAGTTTGCTTTTGTTCTTGTTGCCAATCTCGTAGTTTATCTATAGTATCGAAACTATAGTCTGTTGTCCAGCAACAACTATAAAACCCGTCGCTCTGAGTGTCGACATTAACTTCATAATCCAATAGTGGACAGGATCGTTTCATTCAATAAAACCTTTTATAGCACGGTCTAGTATGTCTGCTACTGCCCTGTGTCCATGTTGATTGAAATGATGATGTTTGTCTACACTGTATTCTGCTAATTGCTTGGGCGTAAATTGTGGCACAATAGGATCTAGTAGCTGGCATTTAGCACTATACACACTGGCTGCAAGGTCTAACAATTTAGGTGTTAGATAGTCTTCCCAAGTAAAATAAAGTGCAGGTGCTTTAATCGTTTTTTTAAGTAATAATAGTTCCTTCTCAGTAAGCATTTCTAGATAATGTTTATTTTTAAACACTGATGATAGATAATCATCAAAACTTTCTTCACTTACTTGTAACCTGTCACATATTTCTTTTTTGTTTTTGCTCCAAAAAATGCCGCTGGTAAGAAACAAATGTTCATGAAGATTTTTAATACCAGCATTCGCATGATGCGCATAGTTTTCTGTAAGTAGTTCGAATTCTATCATGTCATGATGATTTTTAACTACTGGATGATACATCCTTTCCAATGAAGTAAGTTGCACAAGAACCAAGTCCGGATTACCATATACTTTACACATTTGACGGTATCGATAAAAATAGCTGTCATTGCTGCTACCAGGAATACTTCCATTAACAATAAAATATTCAGGATTATCTTTTGCTATATATGCGGGCCAGGTTGATTTTGGCCCTGTACTCATGTCATGATGACTAAAGCTACATCCAAGAACAAATATTTTTTTACAATTTATCATTTAATTCCCCCACAATTTACAACACACACAGGGTTACACCCACCTGTGCCGATATCAGTTAAGTTATTCCAACTGGCAGCAAGATCATTACTAAACAATGGACCATTGACAATGTCATCAATACTGTTGTGATGTATACTGTTCCAATGTTTACCATACTTTTCTTCGTATTGTCTTTGACTATTGGCAAACTCACTATTGCCTTGATATTTAATATTATATACAAAGCAACAAGGCCATATTTCACCAGCATAACTTACCATGTAACTTCTGTCTTCACTTCCATCACCGTTGAATCTACATTTAATTCCACTGGATTTGTGCTGTTTAATGCTGTGTAAGTATGTTTCCCAAGTGTGTTCAAGCCTCCGAGTTTCGTGTCTTACTCTAGTCTCTAATGCGCTATCATAGTCTTGATTTAAATCGGTGACATTGTTTCGTCTGACTTTGAAACTTTCAAAGCCCATGTGTTCACTTAAATGTCTAGCAGTGTCAATTTGATGACTATTCCAATTAAATTCAATCATTTGCCATCTTGCTCTTCCGCCAGCATCAATGTAGGATTGAGCGTTTTCCATGATGCGATCAAAGCGGGTAAACTGTCTATTCATTGCGCTAGTATCATCACTACCGTCTATATTAAACTTAACTAAAACACGGTCGCCACTTAGCTCGGCTAGTTGACTCCACCAGGTTGGCGATCTTGCAGCACCGTTTGTATCAATGAATATTTTTAAATCTGTATTCTTTACTGTCCAATCAACAAAATCATGAAACTTTGGATGCATAATTGGATCGTCTATAGTACCACAAAAGAACACTTCGTATATACTACTGCTAAAAAACTCATGACTCATCACACGGATATAGTCATTAACATCCATAAATTGATTCTTAGGTATACGTGGATCTACTCGAGTAAGGTTTACTCCATCTTGTCTAGCGCAGCCTTGACACAACGCATTACAATTGCTGCTTATTTCAAATTGTATGCTATCTGGGCGTTTTAAATAATGATTCATTTATGTTTATCAATCTCTATATCACTACCACATGTACATTCACGATATGCACAAACAATTGGTTCTGTTAATAACTTAATTTTTTCAGGCGCAGTTTTAATATTACCCATCAATACTTTTTGATTGCAAGCATTTGCAGGAAGCACATCACCATTGGGTTTAATGACAATAAGGTCTTTCCCTATACTACATTTCCATCCTTCAAATTTATTTATTCCTGCCTGGATTAGATCATGACAGCCTTCCTTTCGTACATCGCCATTGTCATAGTGTACACGTATCCCTAGGCTAGTAATGTTACGCTTAGTAGTGGGTCGGTCTTTAGTCTCAGAATGCATCTGTAGCATCTTCTCACGTTGTTCAACAGTATAATCCTGCCAGCCTTTGTGTCCACCAAACTCTATTTGTAGTTTTTTTATTTGTATTGGTACCACAGTATTGTCACGGAGGTATTCCCAGATACCAACACACTTGTCAAAATCGTTTATGTCCATTAGCATTTGTATGTTTGTTTGGCAGTCAGATTGTATCTCGTTTACTACGTCAACTATATGCGCTGGATTAGCACTTTCATGATGATAGCTAATACTTACTTTGTCTATATAAGGTTTTGTTTTGCGCCACCAATTAATAGTCCTGCTGCCATTGGTTAATATATTAACCACACTATTAGGATCAATTGTTTTAATACTTTTAGCCAATCTACTAAAGTCTCGCCACACTGTGGGCTCACCTCCAAGTATTGTATACATACGATGATCGTGTGTGCTTTGTCGTGTAATTTGACGCACTGCTTCTTCGCATTGTTCAATATCAGGCCAATACTGATCTCCGCCATTGCTGTCGGGTCCACAGTATGTACACTTATAGTTGCACACATTACTGAGTATCCAGTCTACTACTAGTAGATTGTTAACAGTTTTAATACGGTTTATAGTCATTTGCTCTATCAATCATATATTGTGCCCACGGATAAAGTTCTAAGAAAGGCTGTCCCCTGGTCCATACATCTCGAGCATAATGTGCTAAAAGGTCACAATCTTGTTGACTGGGTTCCGTGTATTCAGTTAGACCTTGTTGAGCAAAGACTTGCCAATTAGAATTGGAATTTACATCCGCAGTGGGCCTATAGGTTTTCAAATAATCTCGTATATGTTCACGGTTTTCTAAAGGTACATACTGATACCGCAAATAACTAGGGTAGTCTACTTCATTAAATGAAACTATAGTATTTCTACTTAATCCAAAATCTAATAGATTGGGAATATCTTCTAACACCAACATACTAATACTAGGACTAATTTCCATATTAAATCCTGCACTCTGAAAACGATCAAACGTTCGCTTGATAGCATCCCATTTAGCAGGTGCTCGTTGAAATTCTAAATATTGTCCGGTTGCATCAATGCTTGCATTAATATATATACGTTTAAATTTCTTTAGTTTTTCTATCATACTGCGTGGGGCACTAGTACAATTAGTGATGACACTAATTACAACATCCGTTTTATTTTTGTCTATTAGATCTTGTAAAAGGGTTTCGACCTCAGGCATTATTAATGGTTCACCACCTGCTAACATTATTTCACGCAGGTCTGGTAGGGCAGAGACTAGATTTAACACTTGAGAAACTTGTGCTGGGCTCCATGTATCATCAGCATCAGGCATAGACAAGTATGGATGGTTGGGTATACCACTATCATGTAACTGGTGCGCCAATTTACCAATCTGATCACTGTGATGAGCATCACACATCTTACATTGTAGATTACATCTATTGCCTAGCCTTATGTCGACAAATTCTATTCCACGGTTGCCATCTAGAAGACGTCTTCCACGAGTACGATGACTGTTCATGTTAGCATTTTCATACTTCCAACAAGTACTACACACGCTGGGTTGCTCGCCGAGATCTATGCTGTTTTGTATTTTATTGAGTTTTGGTTGATCTACTTTCCAAGAGTTAAGATCAGGATATTCGTCAAAATTCCATGGTATGTTCATTGCGTTTGTGTTTTGTAAACAACAGTGCCCAATGTCACCCGTTACTCCAATAAAAAGGCCACTATCTGCGTAGATACACGACATTAACTGTAACTCGGTGCCGGCTGGCTGATTCCTGCGCAACGATTACAAATATCAACGCTAGCATTTGCCCAGGCTGGTTCTAAGAACTTGCTAAACTTATATAGTATGTCACTTAGTGAATGCTCGCTTACTTTAGTACTAAATTTGTCAAAAGGAAAATTTGTGTTACCATCGACTCGTCGTCCTGATATATAACAACATGGCCACGCATTTCCCCATGGATCAATTTGTATCATGCCCTCATGTGCATACGGACATTGTGTATTGCCATGTGCTGCTACACTAGTACTAGCAGGTGTTCTAAGTTGTTTATGAAACTGTTGTTTCATTTTGTATTGACTTTCAAATTCTTGCAGTGTAGGACTGCTAATTGTAGTACTAGGAAAACTCTTGTAAGCTGGCATAGTTATTGTGCCGCTGCGATTTCTATTTGTTTGGAATGCCATACAGCCTAATTTTTCAGCTAGTTCACTAATAGTATTTAACTGATTTTTATTGTGATCAAATACGATACATTTCCATATGCTGTTGCCGCCAGCATCATTAAACGCTGTTAGATTATCAATACGTTTGTTCCAGTCTAGTCCACGACGGTAAATGTAGTGGGTATCAGCTAACCCATCTATCCCCCACTTAATGTCATGCTTGCTAAACTTTTGTAATACCTCTGCTAGCTCACGCCAAAATGTTGTTGATCTGGCAGTGCCATTGGTGTGCATGTTAATATAAATTTCGCTCTTGACTGTGCTTAAATGATCCAGCATATTAACAATGTTAGGGTGCATACTAAAGTCGCCAAAGTTTCCATTAAAAATAATTTCATTTATATGCTGTAAATTTTGTTCAGTAACAAGTGAGCACCAACTATCCCAAGTTAAATGTTGTAGTACTAATTTTGGATGATCGGCACCACCATCTATATTGCGATCACATGCTCCGCAAAATGCATTGCAATAACTAGTACAATCTATTTCAATTTTTTTTACTGTTGCAAATGTATATAGGTTACTCAAATTGTGCTCCAAATGGATCAAACTCTGACCCACATTTTTGCGCACAGACTCCTAGCTTACCATCTGCTACACTAGTGCGATCCCAACTTGACTTTATACTTTGCAGTATACCGCTATTCATAACTGATTCTAAGCCGTGTGTCAATACACTAATACCATCTTTACCACCAGCGGCATCAATATGATCCCATATTTGTTCTACACGATAATCCTTGTGCCACCATTTGTACATGCGACCAGCAGTCCAGCAGCAAGGCATTAATAATCCTTCTGCTGTAATAAAGATTTCTTTTTTCTCTACGGCTTTACAACGTATACTACAGGTATTATAATATTCAGTCATACTTCCGTATGTTTTTTCAATCTCTTTTTGTTTTAGTAATGCTAAGTTTTGGTTATCTAACTTTTGTGGCTTTTGTATTAGTTGTGTGTCTGTACCTTTGCGGTTTTGTGCTTGATGTTGATCTTTGGCTTTGCTGTTTGCTGTAAAGAAACGTGCGCTTTTTTTCTTTTGAAAACGGTCACATCCCCATTCATTGGCAAGTGCTTCAGCTTCCGCTACTTGGTGTTCGTTGTGTCCGAAAATAATATAGTCCCAACGAGCCCTGCCACCTGCTGAGATAAAAGCCTTCATGTTGCGTTCTACATTATCCCATACAACTCCTTGGCGATATAGATGATTAGTGTCACGCAAACCGTCCACCGAAAATATGACGGTACCCATCCTTCCAAAAACTTCAGCCAGCTGTCTCCACCATTCTTCATTTTTTGCCCCTGCATTAGTATTCATACTTAGCCACATTGTAGGGTTGTGTTTTCTAAAGTAACGGAATATCTCTAGTGTGTCTCTGGCAACGATAGGATCGCCCAAGTTGCCACACATATACATTGTCTTTAATTGTGCAATAAACTCCGGAGGGAAGATACGTTTGCAGTCAGCTAAACTTAATTCAGCATTAGTAATATGCTTGTTGTCCTTGCCACCATTTTCATTGCGGTCACACATCGGACATGCTGCTTGGCACTTTTGCGTTACTTCTAAATGAACGTCTTTTATATCTTCATAGTTGTACATCGTATATTAGTTTTACATCCTTGCCAGGTCCAGTCTTACTGGGCAAATCACCGTATTCATCTATATACCATTCTATAACTGCACGATACCATTTTTGACTGTCGTGGTGTGCTAGTTTATTAAATTTGTAGATGTTATTATTAGTAGCTTGCATAGTACTTAGTGCCCTAGCACTTTCCTGTTGCAACTGTCTTAATTTTAAATTACTTATATCCAATTAACATAAACCTTTTGTACTTGGGCAACTCTAGTTCACCACTATATAGTACCTCTGACATAGGCGCTTGTGCTTTAAATTCTTCTATATCATTTACGCAGTTAACATGCTCCGCTACTTCAAAGAAGTTGTTGCTTTGTAATATAACTAATTTACCGTCAGGAATCTTAGCATACCATTCAGCAAAGTTTTCTATATGCTCGCAACTTGTGTTTATAATTGTGTCAGGCTTATCTGTTATGGGTCGGCTCATCCTGTTATTAGCATTGCTCCAGAACTGCCATGTGTGTTCGTTATAATCTATGTCCATTATATCTTGTGTAATACTTTTGAATCGCCATTGTTCTATAAACCACGGCTTGTTGAATGTTTCAGCAATGTCTACACAAGTAGGAGCAATATCGAAAGATCTAACTTTATCTACTTTAATGTCACTTTCAAATAACATTGTAGCAAGGGTAGCATACCATCCAGCGCACAAGAATACTGTGCCTAGTTGGACATCTAGTTTTCCTAGTTCAGTTACTAACCATTGTTTGCTTTGTAGTTGTCCTCTACTAAAACAGTCAGTGTCAATAACTGTATTGTTTATAAAGAAACTTTTAAACGCACTAGTGAACTGTGTGTCCACATAACTGTTGAGGATAGGCCATAATTTATACACGTTTTCATCAATGATTAGTTTGCGTAAATTGTCATTACCTAATATTTTAAAAATACTACGTAGATTTTTGTTAACAACTGCTTTGCGCACATCTTCCATATAGTTGTACAAGTCATCAACTTCAAAACAACTTTTACTTTCCAACACTCTAAAAATGCTGTGTAAATTTTCTTCAACAACTGCTTTACGTAACTCTTCGTTTTCGTCACACAATCTAAATATACTACTTAAATCTTGATCAATGACTGAACGTCTTAGATCAGCAAGCTCATCTATTTGTGGATACAGTATTTCGTAACGGTCTAATAGTTCATGTGTTTGCATTATTCTTCTGTTGCGTCTTGGAAAGTTTGTCTTAGCCAATCAAAGTCATTAATTTTCTTCAATGCTTTTAGATTATTTTTATAAGTTTTTCCAAAATCAGCGCCTTGTCTTGCACCCAGTATACAATATTCGCCGTTGAGTTGATTTTGTCCTCGGGTACACCATACATCTAATCTATATTCATTGTCTGTATTGTCGTTGTTTGGAATTATGCTGCTGGCTAGTTTAGTGCATTCTCTAAACGCACTTTTCCATGCATCAAACGGAGTTGTATTGAATGCAGTAGTATTACTAATTTGAAACTTAGGAACAAACGAACAACCCAGTGTAGTTGTCATGTCAACATTCCAATTCTTAGCATCTAATAGTGCTTGGCGTGGAAACAGTTTTGCTCCACCATAACCGTAAAGTAGATCATTCACCGGATTTCTGCTACGCCAAGTATACACACATTCAGTTTGAGGAACATGCCCATACTCTAGTTTTTCACTGCTAGGTTTAAAATCAAACTTAAACTGTTCATCAATTACTGCATCAGCATCAATTACATAAAAGTTTTTGGTTTCCGATAACTCTGCCGCGGCTTTGTGTGCATGAAATATGCCCGTGACACCCTGCACACGTTTAGCATGTGGAGCGAACATTTGTAATATTTCAAAGTTTTCATCAGCACTTTCTTCATGGTAGCTGATTTGTATTACATCTAGCATCGTGGGTAGGCTTTCTTTATTTTTATTATATCTGAAAGTATTGAATATGTCAAGTAGCAATCTCATATTTCCTATTCATATATAAAAGGATCACGTTTGCGAAGCTCTTCTAATCTCTTTTTTAGTAGCTTCTTTTGTTGATAGCGATCCCAAGGATACATTATAAAATTTCTTATTCGGGTAAACATACTTGTACTCCATATTGTTTGGTCCAACGCTCGGCGTCTTCTCTTGTATTTACTAGAGGTTCGCCTTTGATATTCAAACTTGTGTTCAGCAACATAGGACAACCAGTGTCCTCATACCAACGTTCTAGTAGTTTTCGTATACCGTGTTTGCTGTTGGGCTGGACAGTTTGTACTCTACTGCTATTATCATAGTGTATGACGGCAGGAAACTGTTCAGGATCTTTGCACACACTTACATACTGCATAAAGTCTCCGGTCATTCCTTCAAAGTATTCACTTGCATGCTCTGCTAGTATCACAGGAGCAAAAGGTCTGAAACTTTCTCTGTGCTTGATAGTGTTTACCAGGTCCTTAACATCAGCTCCGCGGGGATCAGCAAGAATACTACGGTTGCCAAGAGCCCGAGGACCATACTCAGCACGACCACTTGCCACGGCTGTAATTTTTCTAGTATGTAATTCTCTAAGTATTTTTTCAACTGGATAATCTCCTTTAATTTCATGTCCAAGATACGCATGGTCCATGAGCATAAATTTTTTCCAATGTGCTAGTACACATCCTATTGCACTGCCAGCATCTCCTGGATTTGCAGGTACATGCACATTTTTAAAAAGTAGTTCAGCAAGCGGATTTGCTACACAATTTAAAGCACAGCCGCCTGCTAGTGTAATGCTATCATATTTACCGTCAGTCATAAAGTATGCACTGCGACACAGTTCTACAAAGATTTCTTCGTATATACGTTGTGTAGCGGCAGCAATATCAGCATAGTCCTGCGGTGTGTTTAGGTCAGGTCTCCAATCCAAACAGCCCCTGTGACAATCACGTTTGAATATAGTTTCAGGCGCATAGCTGATTGGAGTTTTTTCAATAAAGTCATTCTTAATATCCGCATACAATCTATCAGGATCACCCACCGCTGCCATTCCCATGAGAATGTATTCATGTTCCTGTGGCTTTAGTCCAATACGCTGTGTCATAGCACTGTACCATATACCTATGCTGTGTGGGTAGTTCTGGCTCCATAGTTTTTTTAGTTTGCCAGCTTCACCACTCCACAAGCTAACAGTCTCCCATTCGCCTATACTGTCAATCACTAACACAAGTGTACGATCAAACGGACCTGTGTAATATGCATAGGCAGCATGACCTAAATGATGACTAACTGTAGTGCTTTTAGGAGCATCTTTAAGGTACTTGCGCATATATGTTGTAGGTGATTCTTTGCCAAGTAGTGTGTATTGCTTTGCGTATAACTGACGTGTCTTTTTAAGTAACGGGCGTTCGTAATAGAATATCTCGTCTGGTTTACCATGCAGATCTATTGCTTCCCGGATCAACTGTGGATCTAAATGCTTGTCGTTTTTCACACGACTGTAGCGTTCACTGTGAGCAGCAAACTCTAATCCGTGTTCGCTGAACACAGCAAGACTAGCATCATGGCTCATTCCAGTCCAGCCCCATGTTATTTTATTTTTTGTCAACTTGTTTATTCTTCCAATATGTGTAGCGTTCCAATACTTTGACCAACTGAGCTGGGGTATCGTCAAACCATTTTTCTATATGATAGTCTACTTGATACGGTCTTTGTGTTTTAGCCGTACGCATATCCAACCATACAACAAAGTCGGGATGTAAATATTCAACTGCACTGCTACTATTGCATCGTTTGTCAATTACAACAACCTTACCGGCGTCTACTAGGCCGTCTATATATCCTCTAAGTTCACAAGGATAACTGTCTCGATGTACATATACTGCGTTTATAAGTTCTGCGAAAGGTTTTGCTAGTGTGGTTTTACCACTACCTTCAGGACCGCATATAAGTATTTTCATCGGCTGTATCTCCACAGATTGCATATATGTTATCTATCTCTTTGGGTAACCATACATCATCTCCCAGGTCTAACCAAACTGCCCTAGGATGCTGAATTTGTATGTTTGGAAAGCACCAAAAGAATTCTTTACTAGTGAGTGCAAAGTCATCTTCTTGATGCCAAAACCAATGTGTTCTCATACTGCTTAATAGTGTAGCAGCTTCGTAATTTTTTGCATGACACCATACACCTTCGCTTTGTACAAAATCCAATGGAGCAGGCTGTTGAGGCTCGTCATGTCCTAGATATAATACACCCTTGTGTCCTATTAGATCAATTTCAACATCGTAGTCTTGATAAGCACTACGCAAATATTCTATTGTATTCTCAAATGAAGGTTGCGGGCCTTGTGTATTGCCTCTGTGTGCTATGTACTTGACCATGCGTCCAAATCCTCAGGTGTTCCTACACCATTCATTTTATCTATTATTATACCTGATATTGTAGTATTTTGCAACCGAATAGTGTGATTATATACAGGACATAGATAAAATTCTCCGTTGGTTCTATCATCTTCTTGCATCATCATACGCAAACTTTTGTTATACGTGTCCCAACTGCGCCAATAGTACAGTCCAGCAGTAGCATAACTGCTGATAGGATCTTTCTCTGCTACAGCAAATACATGTTCACTATCCGGTTCGTATGCAGCAAAACTCCATTTAGGATCTCTCTGAGGATCTTCAAACAACAATAGTACACCGTCATTGTCGCGGTGTGCTTCAAATTTGCTGCTATCCCATTCAAAAAACTGATCACAGTTACACACACAAAAACTATCCTCGCTGTTCATGTAAGGTTCTGCTGTTGCAACACTACACGCTGCGCCTTCAGTCAATGCATCCAGTTCAATTACTTTTGCATTAGGATAATGTTCTAGCACACTGTCTCTGAGATCGTGTTCTCGTCGTGTAATAAAAATATAGTCGTCAAACTCTAACCCTATGCTTTCTATTGTTCTCACAAACATAGGTTTCCCATTGATATCTATCATAGGTTTTGGCACAGTATACCCTGCCGATGAGAATCTACTTCCCTCGCCTGCCATTGGCATTATTAATTTCATATTATGATCCACTCGATTATATACGTACTTATTTATAGTGGTTGTATAGTACTTGTGCTAGTTCAAACTCTTCTCGTTCATCGATATCAATAGCTTCAAATTGATTCATAGTAAAATATTCGAACTCCAGTGGTATCATATAATTGGCTTCACGTAGATCCTTCATCTTACACACTGTTCCTGCATAAGGAAACATGTACACTGGGTCAATGCCCTGACTATACGGATGCCACAACCCAAAGTTAAAGTTAATAGGACGTTTGTTTACATCCATATAATAGTGTGTACTGTTGTGAACTGCAATCTGATTTTTACCGCTTCGCAAGTATTCTTTATACATTTCTTTGTAGCGTTTAAATAACGGGCAACACACAAATGTATAAATGACATTTTGATCATCAGCAACAGGAACGTCATGATATATTTTTTCTAACACATATCCGAATCTAGTTACATTGTTACAATACTCTGCATCCCGCTGAACATATGTTATGTTCTCACTGTTACTGACTTCTGTGTCGTCAGTACTGATATATACATGTTCTGCGCCTGAATCGAACAACTGTTCCAACTTGACATCTATTAGACTTTTGCCATCATAGAATTCATTATGGTGTTTTCCTGGCAAACGTTCGCTTGTCTTTTTATAGTTGGTTACTCCTACAAAACTCATACGTCTACATCCCATACTTGATCAACACTGTTCCATGTGTCTTTGTTCACATAGTTAATCAACAACACAAGTCTACGTCCTTGATACGAGCGTTTGGCTACACCATGCCATTTTTCTTCAGTTGGTTTAAACACTAGACAACGATTTTCTCGCCAACTAGCTCTGACACCATCGCCTGCGGCGTCATTGGTCAGGTATAAATCAGTACCCAAGTCTGTCATTGATTCGTCATCTTGATCAATATAAACAATCATAGTAATACGTTTATCTAACGAATCTAAATGTGGCTCTAGCCATTGTTGTTGATCATCCTGTGCAAGTTCAACTCTCAAGTAACTATTACTGAGATCATATCCAAACTGTCGTTCAAACTCTTGTTTACGTCCTAAAATATGATCCACAACTGTTTGTGTTATGGTGTCGTTGTTATCTGGTGTAAAGAAATATCTGCCCGGGATACCAGTTCTAGTACCCACACAGTCACTATTGTCACTGTTTATTTCTATCTCTTTTAATTGTTGTACTAACTCCTCGGGGAGAAAGTCGTCTTCTATATAGTATTCCCATGGATTAGTATATTTCATATTTGTCTTTCCTTTGTATTGTGTTTTCCACGCAAGTATTCTCCGTGATTTTCTAATATGTACTTAGAAAAATTAATATTTGACTGATCACCTGGATGCATATTATCCTCGGCAACGTCGATTTCAAAACATTTAAGATGTTTTGGGTCTATGTTTATTTCACGAGTATCATAAAAGTGAGGTAACTCATGAAATCCATCATCTTTTCTATGCCCAACTGGGCCTAGGTGCAACACCCTAATTCCATACTGTTTTAGTTTTAAATCAACATAATCAATAATCTGCCTTGTTACTAGCATTGCATGAAAATCTGAATATATGTGTTCATAATATGCAGCACTTGCTTGGTTGGCTTCCCACGTCATTAATGGCGATAGGTTACCCCGCCACTGGTCGCTAGAGCTTACATATGCAGTTTCTCGACCATTTACAAAGCTATAAGCATCGTTGTTCTCGAATTCAACGTAACGATGTTCACGATTCTTATGGGTCCAGTGTATTATGACTATGCCGTCAGAGTCTAAATTTTTAACTTCATAACTAATAGTATTCATAATTGCCCTATTACTATTGCCCGGCAGTGACATGTTAACCAGATCATAACCAAGATCAGCGGCTACTAGAGCTGGCCAACCTAATTTACTTGGCATAATCCCAATTTTTTTTGTTCCAGGATCCATTGTGCAATCCGCAAGCCCTTGTCCGTATGTATAACTACACCCAAATGTATATAATTTAGTCAACACTAGTTTCCTTTAAAGTTTAAATTTTGGTCTGAATGTATTAAAAAATACAAGATGGTCGTCATCGTCTAGCTTGGCTACTTTCTCATCATTATAATAAACAATACGATTCTCAAATTTTACTGTTAATGT
>Ga0233432_10000675_pt1 | contig 32713 bp, 27 predicted proteins | sample SI_122_August201_6_FD_179870 | JGI IMG/M metagenome (GOLD analysis project Ga0233432, IMG submission 179870) | Seawater microbial communities from Saanich Inlet, British Columbia, Canada - SI_122_August2016_10_MG | ecosystem: Environmental > Aquatic > Marine > Inlet | place: Canada: British... | reverse complement strand
TACCGACTTTCGGTTTCCTCAAAGGGCAGGTGATTGAGGGCTGCAATGGAAAATACACGACTCGTGCTGAGGAAAAGAAAGGAGGCATCTCTTTTTCTGCACCATTCGAGTAGATTCAGAGTGCCCATCAAATTGGTTTGGATGAGGTAATCAGGAAGATCTTTCCCGGCGTGAACCGAAGGTTCAGCAGAAGCATCAATGACGAGAGAGTGTTCGTCTAAACCTTCTAGGTCAGCTTTTTCACGAACGTCACCGTGAATGAAATCGACTCCAGCTTTGCGAAGTTTAGGAAGTTGAAGCTCTGAACCTCGACGTTTGAGATTATCTAGAGCGGTGACCTTCCAGCCTTGTTCTGCAAAGCGAATCGCCAAGTTTGAACCAACGAAACCAGCTCCACCAGTGATGAGCATCTTTAAAGCTTTCATCCCAGACGAGTCCCGATTGCCTCGATCATTTCACTGAGGGTGCGATCCATGTTGTATTGGGGGCTCCAGCTGGGGAAATGATCTGAAAACTTTCCCGTATTTGAAATATACCAGATATGATCGCCTTCTCGGTTTTCGTCGACGTAGACGGTTTTAGCTTTTTTACCACTGAGGTTTTCGATAGAATGAATGGCTTCAAGCATGGAGATGTTGGCAAAACGCCCTCCCCCCATGTTATAGACTTCACCGGGCCTTGGATTGGCAATGGAGAGATCGAATGCTGAAACGAGGTCAGCGGCGTGGATATTGTCTCGAACTTGTTTTCCTCGATACCCGAGGACACGATACTCTTTACCTGATAAAATACATTGTACTAGGTATGCTAAAAATCCATGGAGTTCGGCACCACTGTGCATGGGGCCAGTGAGGCAACCTCCTCGAAAAACCATGGTGTTCATATTGAAGTATCGACCGTATTCTTGAACAAGAACATCAGCTGCGACTTTTGAAACTCCAAAAAGGCTGTGTTTGCTTTGGTCAATGGACATACTTTCATCGATCCCTTTGTGGTAGGGATGGGAAGGGTCAATTTCCCATCTGAGGTCTTCTTCTATTAAAGGGAGTCTGTTAGGCGTGTCTCCATAAACTTTGTTGGTTGAGGTAAATAGGAAGGGCGCTTTGGGGTGATGTTGCCGGGTCGCTTCTAGGAGGTTCATCGTGCCCATGGCATTGACTGAAAAGTCAGTTTTTGGTTCTTTTGCTGCCCAATCGTGGGATGGTTGCGCGGCTGTATGAACGACTGCTTCGATCTCGTGATCCTGAAAGAGTTGGTCAATTTTTTCTCCATCACGAATGTCAAAGTCGTGGTGACTGTAGTTGCCAAACTTTTCTTGGAGTGATTGTGAATTCCAGAGAGTGCTGGCTTGGTCGCCAAAAAAATAGCGACGGAGGTCGTTATCGATACCGATGACCTCTCGCCCTTGGCGGCAAAAGAAACTAGCCGTCTCCGAGCCGATGAGTCCACCGGATCCGGTGACAAGGATGGGCATGGTCTCTCCAAACAAAAGTTTGACCCTAGGGGAAGGTGGGACATTTCAAGGTAAAAAAGGCCTAGTGACTGAGCTTGTCTTTGTTGGAAATTTCCCATTCTACACTTACAAATGAACGAGGCAGCGAGCATGTGGGAAAAATGGATGAAGCCATTTCTCTCAGAACGAGGACATCTATTGGGGATGGCTCTATCTTGCTTGTTGCTTTTAAATGTGCTGGCCCAGAAATTTGAACCCAAGGCCATGACGGAGTTTGGTGAGTGGGATCACCATCAAATTTTTTATTGTTTCGAAGAATCTCGTTTCGGAAAAGAGCTAGGGACCGAGACGTTCACGATGTACGGTCCTGCTGTGTCCCACACGCTTCCATTCTTCACTCCGAATAGTCATCATTGGCTTGTAGGAATGTGGGGTGTTCTCTTCTTTTACTTGTTGTCATACGTTAAATGGTGTCGCCAGCTTGAAGGCAAAGCTTGGCCATGGATTTTTGTTTCAGTCTTTGCCCTGTTTAATGTCCCGAGCCTAAGTTTCTCCCCATTCATACTAATCGTCTGGAGTTTGTCTCGCAAGAAAGAGGAGGGGGAATACTCCTTATTCACTTTATCTGGTTGGCTTTATGTGGCTTGGCTCTTTCTATTTAAATCATCGTGGGGCATCATTGGTTTTCTGCACTTATTGCTAGATGGTTGGGTTAGGTCACCAAACCTGAGACGAGGATTCTCGACAACATTGAGCCGTTCCTGTGGAGTTTTAGGAATAAGTTTTCTGTTTTATCTTCTTGTCACCGAAAGAGGTGATTTGGACACTTTCATTGAATATTGTTTTTATGCCCTTGAAGACACTAGGGCTTATCCTTCATATAATGGGTCTCCTGTAGCTCTTCACTTTATATCTTCAGCTTGGACCGGTTGGCAAGAATGGGTTCATCAGACCGTCTTTGGAGAGAAGTTTGCCAAGGGGCTTTTATCTAGCTTTCCTATAGGGAGTTTCTTCATCTGCCTTTGGGTCATATGGAAGAGTCGTCGTTATAAAGAGCTATTGCTCGTTCTGCCGGTTCTATTTGGGGAATACAAGCACTCCTATGTTCGAGCAGATGTGACGAACCTATATGGTATTTTTTATTTGATTCCATGCGCTTTGTTCGTGATGCTTTGTTCGAAATGGTCGACGATGGCGATCCGAAGGAGTCTTGGTGGAGTGCTCATACTTTGGGTAGTTTTAGTTGTTTTAGGCTTTTTCCCCTACAATACCCCTTATCGACATCCGCGTGATGTGTGGCTTGGTCATTTGTGGGTCACGTCAATTCAAGGTGATGAATTGAGAGAGGAAAGTGCTGAGGCTCTGGAGAAGCATTTACTCGAATATGAGCCTATGGGAGAGCACATGGAAAATAAAAGAGTGCTTTCGTTGCCAGCAAGAAATGATCTGGCTTTGTTGGGATCGCCTGTGATCTTGGCTTCAAACCAGCCTTATTTTGCTATGGAGGGCATGAAGCGTAGTCGACGAGATTTAGAGATGTTCACATCTGAACCCCCAGAAATAGTGATCTTGGAAGACCGAGTTGAATTTTTCCGACCAGGAGGTTTGCACGAGTTTCCTTCTCTTTTAAAAAATGTGTTGTTGAATTATGACGCGATCAAAACGTGGAATGATTTTACAGTATTAAAGCATAGGGAGGGTACGAGAGGAATGACTTCTAGAGTTCTTCATGGTGGGAATTTTAAGATTGATTCAGGATCCTTTCCAATGCAAATTCCAAATCATTCTTTCGTTGTTGTTCGCTTGAATGAAAAAGAAAGGCTTCGAGAAAAAATGGTCACAGCTTTACTGAAGTCTCCAAGATTTTCTCTGGCATTGAAGCAAAATGGTGTTGTGCAACGAGAAATTCATGCAGGTTCTATGGAGTTAAGACAGGGTGTCGCGATGTATCAGTCGGTGGAGGGACTCTTTGATTTGAAAGCTCAAGATGGTGTTGAGCTGGAAATTCGTGAATCTTATACCTCCTTTCCCCATGAAGTTTCCGATGATCTTCACGGGACGTGGAGTGAGCTAGACCTGGAGATTGAGTTGTGGTCTTTTTTATAGGCTTCTAAATTTTAGCTGCGAGAGGTTGATCAAGAAAATAGTCTTCGCAGATGTGGTTTTTTTTAGAATGTTCTCTCTTGAGTTTTCCCGATGGGCTTGGGCCAAAAGACAGGTACTTTTTTTTGATACTCTCGGTAAGACGGCCGCTTTTTAATCATGTGTCGCTCGAGATGCTCAACTCCGGTGAAGTAACGCAACAACCAAGTGATCAAGATAGGAGAGACGATCGTCCAGCTTCCCTCCCATGAAAAGGTGTAGAGCCACAAGCCCCACCAGACGAGAGCTTCTCCTAGGTAATTGGGGTGACGACTCAATGCCCATAAGCCCTGGCATAATACTTTCCCATTTAAGTTTTGGTTCTTTTTGAAGGATTTGAGTTGCCGGTCTGCAAAGATTTCAGTGATAAAACCAATTGCCCAAATAAAAATCCCAATGACTTCAAAGCCACCAATTGAATTTCCACTTTTTCCTAGGAAGTAATGGAGAAGAGGGAGGGCTATGATGGCGACTAAGGCTCCTTGAAAAAGGAAGACGATGTAGAGAGATTTTGTAGGATAGGAGGTGATGGAGTTCCTCATGGCGAGGTACCTTGGATCTTCTCCTTTTCCCCAATTTCTTTGGGAGATATAAAAGCTCAACCGGCAGCCCCAAAGGCACACCATGGAAAAGAGAACCCACTGACCCATGTTTTGATCGGCCTGAAATATGAGTAGGGAGGTGACGACCACAAATGAGCTTCCCCAAAAGCGATCCATGAGGCTTGAGTCCTTGAGCCATAGGGAGCTTATCCAGAGAAAAAAAGCCTGTATAACAAGGAACGAGATGGAAGATATGATCATAGAATCATTTTTGTGTAAATAAAAATTTGACAAGAAGAGATACTTTGTCAAAATTAAACCTATACGAAGCAGAGAGGCACATGCTGTCAGTCATTAAATTCCCTTTTCCAATGATGAGAGGTCACTTTTGAAATCCATTGCCGTGATTGGGAGTGGAGTGTCGGGATTGGTGTCAGCCTACCGACTCCGAAACGATGCGGAAGTTCACCTCATTGAATCAGATGATCGATTTGGGGGGCACGCAAATACGGTTGAAGTTGAACATGAGAAGCCAGTAAAGGTCGACACGGGTTTCATTGTTTATAACAATCTGACGTATCCGGGCCTGACTGAACTATTTGATGAATTGGAAGTGAAGACGGTACCAACGGACATGAGTTTCGGAGTACAAGACATAAAATCGGGTTGGCAATATGGGACAGCGAGCTTTGGTAGCCTATTCGCACAACCCTGGCAACTTCTCAATCCTTCCTTCCTTGGTGTCTGGTGGGATTTTATGAAATTCAGAAAACAGGCCCAAAGATTCCAAGCTGACCCTGAGAAAGATGCTTCGACAACGGTGGGCGGACTCATTGAATTGGCAGGTTGCGGTAGGGCTTTCAAAGAAAGGTTTTTATTCGCTATGGCAGGAGCGATCTGGTCGACTGCACCCCAAGAGATTGAGGGATACCCTGCTCTTTCTTTTCTGGACTTCATGTTCAATCACCGGATGCTAGATCCTTGGGGCCAACCGGTGTGGAGAACTGTTGATGGAGGTTCCCAAAGGTATGTTAACCGAATCCTGGACAAGGGAGGTTTCAGGCGCCAAAAAGGAAATGGTGCAAAAAGAGTCTCTCGCCAAGAAGATGGAGTCTTAGTTGAGTTTGAAGATGGAAGTTCGAAACAATTTGATGAGGTGATCATGGCGACTCATTCGGACACGGCCCTCGAATTGTTGGACGACCCAAGTGAAGAAGAAAAAGAAATTTTGGGAGCCATTACCTACCAACCAAACACAGCAGTTCTGCACAGTGATGAATCGCTGATGCCGCCAAACAGAAAGTCTTGGGCTGCGTGGAATGTTTGTTTACCCATGAACCCCCAGGAGAGAGTGGAGTTAACTTACGACATGAATGTACTGCAGCATTTAAAAGATGGCAGATGGTTAGTGACCTTGAATCCAGATAGGGCCATTGACCCAGAGAAGGTTCACAGGACTTTTGAATATCATCACCCATACTTTGATGTGGAAGCCTTAGGTGCTCAGATGAAATGGGACAAAATCTCAGGTGATAAGAGAACTCACTATTGTGGAGCCTACTGGCGACATGGTTTTCATGAGGATGGCCTATGGAGTGCCATGCGAGTGGTAGATCATGTTTTGAAAGGCATTCGAGGAAAAAGTGAATAGTAGCCTGTACTCAGGTTTAGTTTGGCATGAGCGAAGGTCTCCCGTTCATCATGCATTTATCTATAGGATGATGATGGTAGCCTTAGATCTCGATGAGGTTGAGAGAGGCGAACCTTTTGGATGGCTGTTTTCGAAAAAAGCTTGGCGACCTTACCGCTACGACAGGAAGGACCTTCATCGCCCAGAAGTACCATGTCTCAAAGAGGCTGTGGTGCAAACTGTCTGCGAAAAGACTGATCTTCAGATTGAGGCATTGGACAAGGTGTTAGTGCTAACTCAACCTCGTACCTTTGGGCACTGTTTCAATCCAGTGAGTTTTTATTACGTCTATGCATCAAATGGGGGGGAGTTAAAAGCTGTGCTGGCCGAGATCAATAACACTCCTTGGAATGAACGTTATTCATATGTTGTTGAAGTGAGTCCAGAAAAAGAAGTACACGACTTTGAAAAAAGCTTTCACGTGTCTCCATTTATGCCCATGGATCAAAATTACCGTTGGAGTTTTTCACGACCGGAAAAAGAGTTGAAGGTACAAATGGAAAACCATGACCCCCAAGAAGGGCATCTGTTTGACGCTGGAATGGCTTTGAGCCAAGAAGAATTAACGTCGGGGAACCTGCTAAAGACCCTTTTCCTCTTTCCATTTAACACGCTTAAAACTTTGGTCGCCATTTATTGGCATGCCCTTCGACTAAGAATCAAAGGGGCCAAGTATTATACTCACTCAGCACCATCGGAGGTCTCCCATGCCTGATGCTCAATCGAAGTCATCCTCTTCAATGTCATCTACGTCAGCTTTATTTATTGGTAGAGGTGATGACGATCACTCTGGGGCAAGGCCAGAAGAACATGGCGTTCATTCGGGAAGGAAAAAAAAGATTCCTGGAGTAGCGGGCTATTTTCAGAAGAAAGTCTTTGATCTATTGGATGGGATCAGTGGAGGGACACTCAAATTGAAAGACCCTTCTGGAACTTACACCTTTGGTGATGGGCAGCAACCATCGGTTGAGGTGAAAATCCATGATTTGAAGTTCTATAGAAGATTGGCTTTGGGGGGAAGTTTAGCTGCGGCAGAAACTCATCTGGATGAGCAGTGGGACTGTGATGATACATACAACCTCTTCCGTATCTTTTGTAAAAACAGGCCCTTGATGTCGGCTTTGGATGGAAAGATGACTCGGTGGACTCGACCCTTTCGACAGTGGGCTTCAAAGGCAATGGCTAATACGCTAAAGGGGTCGAGGAAAAACATTGCGGCTCATTACGATCTCGGGAATGACTTTTTTGAGCTTTTTCTTGACCCGACGCTAACTTACTCAAGTGCTTGGTTTCAGCGGCCAGAGATGAGCTTAGAGGAGGCCTCCACAGCTAAACTTGAGAGAATGTGCCAAATGGTTGAGCTGGAGAAAGGAGACAGCCTCTTAGAGATTGGTAGTGGCTGGGGTTCTTTGGCGATACATGCGGCATCGACCCGTGGGTGTCGGGTTCGAACCATCACCTTGTCGAGGGAGCAGAGAGAGAAGGTTATCGAGAGAGTTCGAGCAAGGGGCCTTGAAGACCTGATCACCGTTGATTTAGTGGATTATCGACAAGTTGAGGGGACCTATGACAAACTCATCTCCATTGAAATGATTGAAGCCGTTGGGCCTCAATTTTACAGTACATATTTTGAGACGTTGGCAAAAAAATTACGTCCTGGGGGACTAGCAGCGATTCAGGCAATCACCATTCCTGATATGGCTTATGATGATCACCTCAAAGATTTGGACTTTATTCAAAAATACATTTTCCCAGGTAGTAAAATTCCATGCCTTTCGGCGTTATTGGATGCTGCAAAGCCAGAACCTCTCGTTTTGACAGACGTTCATGACCTGACACTGGATTACGACAGGACGATGCGTCACTGGAGACGAGATTTTATTGCCAAGTTAGATCAAATTCGCACGATGGGTTATGATGAACGTTTTATCCGTATGTGGGATTATTATTTGAATTACTGCGCTGCAGGTTTTGCTGAGCGCTTCCTTGGGACCTTACAGTTGCAGTTTCGTCGACTCTGATGTCGCTTCTTTTTAGCATCCTCCTTTTCGTCAACGTTGTTGATGGAGAAAAGGCGGTTGAGAAAAATAGCTTAGGGCAGAGCAAGGTGATGGGCCTTGTTGGGGGATACTGGAGATTCGTGCAAGAGGATTTTCGGGAGCGTCATCCTTGGCTACCATCTTTCATGATCAAGAGAGCTTTGAAGACTCGCCTTTTTTTAGGTGATGATTTTATTCAATATCGTAGCCCCAAAAAGATGATTGGAGAGCGACGACCTATAGAGACGGTGAAAACGCTTGGTAAAGATCATTATCTTTTCGAAAGGAAAGAAGACCAAAAAAAAGTCGTTTTTGAGCTGTATCGTAAAGACGATAAATGGTTTTACCGTGAGGGGGACCTTCTTTATCAGCTCGTTAAAGATAGTCCAGATGATCAGCTTCGCTGGAAAGGTGAGTCGTAAGTGAATTCATTGTTATTTCTGTTGCTTTTAACTGGGAGCTCTGCTATGAGTGACTTTCAAACTATCCCTTCTGAAACGTTGGAAAAATGGAGAGCTTTAAAAAAGACGGATCGCAAAGCTTGGACCCGTGATTTTTTCAACCTTTTGAATCCGAAGACCATGGATTTGGTGGATGAGTTCTATCATCCTGATGCTGTGCTGGAAGACCCTATCGGTCGCCAGAATGGTCGTCAGGAAGTGCGGAGGTACTATGAGTCGATCTATGGTCCCGTGACGGCGATTATTTTTGAATTTGGTGAAGGGGTGAGTGAGGGCGACCGACTCTCTTTGCCTTGGACGATGCGATTTAGAAGTAAGAAATTAAAGAGAAATAAGGAGATCTCTGTTGAAGGGATCTCTTTAATTCGTTTTGATCCAGAAAGTCACCAAGCCATTCATCATCGAGACTACTATGACCTAGGGGAGATGGTCCATGAACACATTCCCGTGATCGGTGGACTCTTCCGTTGGATTAAAAAGAAACTAGACTGAAAATCTAGGGTGAATTCTTCGGGCTCTTTAAGGAGCCCTTAGAAAATAAGCGTTCTATTTTGAGAGAACAGAGACGCCGTATTTCGGCATAACCAAATTGCCTTTCACATCACATCCTTGCAGTAAGTCTGTGTATTGATCGTCGAGGCTGACAGTGGCTTCGGTTTCGTTGAAGTTCATGAGGAAGATATAGGGCTTTTTCCCATCGGTCCGAAGTTGAGCTGTGACTCCATAGGGTAGCTCAGTGTTGATGGCTTTTTTGAATTTGTTCTCTTTGATCAAAGCTCCGTAGAAATCAGATAGAAATTCTTTTTCTGTGCGGGCGGCTAAGTAGTAGGCTTTTCCTTTGCCATGGTTGTTGGCTGTGGCCATGGGGCTGCCGGCAAAGTATTGATCGGTATAAGTGGCTAAGACTTCAGAACCTTCTGCATGGATGACAGAACAGGTGTCGATGCCTTTGTAGGAGCCATTCAAGCCGAGTGAGTTGCCTGCTTGAGAATGGATGCTGACGGATTCATGTGGGTAGTAACTTTGACTTTCTTCTTCCCATACGCCAAAAACTTCTCGTAGTCCTTCCCCAGGAATGCCACCGAGGTGGCAGAGGTCGGTCTGATCGACGACGCCGCTCCAGTAGGTCATGACGGCCGTGCCACCATTTTTGACGAACTGTTTAATTTTATTGGCGAATCCTGGGCGCATCATGTAGGCCAGTGGGATAACGATCATTTTGTAGGAAGAGAGGTCTCCTTCTTGATCAACAACGTCCACGGGAACACCTGCTTGCCAGAAGGGGCGATAGTGAGCGGCTAGCTCTTGGCGGTACTTGATGTTTTCTCCAAGATAGATGCGAGCGCCTTGTTCGAGAGCCCATTCATTTTCCCAATCTTGGATGATGGCCACTTCTGGAGAAACTGAGGTTCCCACAACGTCGTCCAGAAGAGCAAGGGCTTTGCCGACATCAGCGACCTCTTTGAATTCACGTGTCTTTTCACTGCCCTCGTGATCAACGACAGCGCCATGGAATTTCTCCATACAGCCTCGGCTTTTTCTCCATTGAAAGTATTGCACTGTGTCTGATCCATGTGCGATAGCCTGAAGGCTAGAGAGAAGGTTCATGCCGGGTTCTTTTCGCTTTTTAACTTTACCTCGGGTTGGGATGCTAGGCACGCTCTCCATGAGCATAAAGGGTTGTCCTCCTTTCAAGCTTCGGCAAAGATTGTGGGTATGGGCGGTGAGAACGGCTTCGTCGATGGGGTCGACTGGCTCGTGCCATCTTGGGTAGGAGTCCCATGAGATAACGTCAACGGCCTTGGCAAATGAACCATAGTCTAGGGTGGCAGCATTTGGCATAAAGTTCGTTGTGACAGGGATGTCAGGGCTGATTTCTCTAAGAGGAGCTGTTTCCGCTTTGTAGAAGTCGATGGTTTGGTGGGTTTTGAAACGTTCCCAATCGATCATCAATCCGTGAATTCCACGGTCTGTTGGGATGACATAACTGAAGTCAGGAAAACTGTGAGACCAGAAAGCTGACCAATAAGCTTGATTCAGTTTGTCGATATCGTTGTCATAACGTTCTTTGAGCCAATTGTGGAAAGCATCATAACAAAGAGGGCAATGGCAGTCGCCGCCGTTGTACTCGTTGGAGGCATGCCATAGAACGAGGGCGGGATGATTTTTGTAGCGTTCAGCTAGGTGACTGTTGAGTGTGACGCATTTTTCTCGGTAAACGGGTGATGTTCGGCAATGGTTGTGTCGGCCTCCATGAAGACTTCTGACGTCACCCTTTGGGTCCATTTTTCGAATTTCAGGATATTTCCGACTCATCCAAGCAGGTTTCCCTCCACTTGGTGTGGCCATCACAGCGTGGGCGTTGTTGTCGGCGAGCTTGTCCATGATGCTGTCGAGCCAGCCGAATTCAAAGCGGCCTTCCTCGGGTTCTAAGGAAGACCATGAAAAAATGCAGATGGACATGGCATTACAGCCCGAGAGCTTCATCAGTCGCATGTCCTCGTCCCAGATCTCTGGAGTTTTGATCCATTGATCGGGGTTGTAGTCCCCTCCGTGAAGCATGTTGGTGCACTTTGGGTGGATGGGGGGATAGCGTTTACTCATGAGAATGATCTTGAAAATATGGAAAGGCCATGTACTTTTCTATTTATGATATTCACTTGAAAGTATATCATCAATAGACAATTTAACTAATAACCTATACAATCCTGCTATGCGAGAAGCATTGATCGATTATGAAAGGCCAAGTGCTGGAAGAACCGAAAGCCATAGCGGTGGAAAAAATAGAGGTGTTTTCAGGCCAAAGGGGATGGTGGGCTGGGTCATCAATGCGACCATCGAGGGAGAGGGAGTGATCAATCGCAGTCGAAAAGAATTCACCGTCAGGCCCAAGGATTTATTACTTTTTCCTCCAGACACGATCCATGATTACGATTTTGGTGAAGACCAAGGGCGTTGGACCCACCTATGGGTCTACTTTTCGCCAAAATCGAGTTGGGGGGAATTGCTTCAGTGGAATCAACCGTCGGATGGGGTTGGTCGATTGAGGGTTCAAAATCAAGAGACTTGGGAGTATCTGGTTGAGCGTTTTTCTAAACTAATTGAAACCTCTCAGTCGCTGATGAGGGAGCGCCAATCCATCATCATGGCCATCCTAGAGGAAATTCTGCACTGGTGCCGAGAAAGTGGGGTGAAGGAATCTCCAACGCTAAGGGATCCTAGGATTTTGAAGACGATAGATGTGATTCATGGAAACCTGATATCCCCATTCAAAGTTGAGGAATTGGCTCGTGGGAGTCATTTATCTGCCTCCCGTTTTGCTTACTTATTTAAAGACCAGGTGGGGTTCACTCCGATGCAGTACATTGAGCAGTGTCGACTGAAACGAGCCTGTGATTTACTAACGATGACCGATAAGAGCATCGCTCAAATCTCTGAAGAAGTTGGCTTTAACAGTCCTTTTTATTTTACGAGAGTTTTTTCTCGGCATTACGGAACGTCGCCGACGGGATATCGTTCAAGGGTTTGATCGACAATTCTCTTTAAATGAAGCAAGGTGCTTTATTTAGTAAATATTAACTGAGCGAGAGAGGTCAGCTCTTTCTGGAATTGGGGAGAGATAGAAATGAAGAAAGAGGAAACGATCTGTTCATTTTAGTTCAGGGGGAAAGTCGCCTCCCTTTGCAGAAAACTGCCGTCACTAATATGTCCGACCCTTATTTTATGCTTTAAAGAACATCCATGGCAACCATTAACGACCACTATCAGAAATTGGCTGCTGGCTACCTCTTTCCAGAGATTGGCCGACGAGTCAATGCCTTTTCTGAGGCAAATCCCGATGCAAAGATCATCAAACTTGGCATAGGCGATGTTGTTAAAGGGCTCACGCCTTCAGTTGTTGAGGCTTTCCATAAAGGCGTGGACGAGATGGCCCATGACGATTCTTTTCGGGGCTACGGACCTGAGCAAGGATATGAGTTTTTGCGTCAGGCGATTGTTGACGTTGATTTTAAGGCCCGCGGAGCGGACGTGGACCCAGACGAAGTTTTCGTATCTGACGGTTCAAAGTGTGATAGCGGAAATATTCAGGAAATTTTTGGCCTCGATAACATTGTGGCTGTGAGTGACCCCGTTTATCCTGTTTATGTTGATACGAACGTGATGGCTGGGCGGACGGGTTCCCCCGATAAAAATGGATGCTACGAAGGCTTGGTTTACATGCCTTGTAATGAAGCCAATGGCTTTTGCCCAGATCTTCCAAAACAAAAGGCTGATCTTATCTATCTTTGCTCTCCAAATAATCCAACTGGAACTGTGATGACAAAGGATCAGCTCAAGGCTTGGGTTGATTATGCCAAAGCCAATGGTTCTATCATTTTGTTCGATGCTGCCTACGAGGCTTTCATCCAAGAAGGCGATAAGCCTCACTCCATTTACGAAATTGAAGGAGCCCGTGAAGTAGCGATTGAATTTCGCTCCCTCTCTAAATGGGCAGGATTCACTGGCGTTCGCTGTGCTTACACCGTCGTGCCAAAAGAATTGATGGCAAAAAACTCAAAAGGAGAGGACGTCTCGGTTCATGCTTTATGGAATCGCCGTCAATGTACCAAGTTCAATGGGGTGAGTTTTCCCGTTCAACGTGCCGCTGAAGCAGCCTACTCCCCTGCTGGTCAGAAGGAAGTCAAAGGACTGGTGGAGTACTACATGGCTAACGCTGCTCTCATTCGAGAACGGTTTGAATCAAAAGGGCAAAAAGTTTTTGGTGGAGTCAATGCTCCATATTGCTGGCTCAAAGCTCCAGAGGGCTTGAGCAGCTGGGAACTTTTTGATCGGCTTCTCTCCGAAGCTCAGGTTGTTGGGACTCCAGGTGCTGGATTTGGTGCATCGGGGGAAGGGTATTTCCGTCTCAGTGCATTTGCTCATCGAGCGAGTGTTGAAGAGGCCCTCGACCGTATTTCAGGTATCTTCTAGGAAGCAAGTTTGAGCGAAAAGAAAACCCCCAAGATCACGACCGATTCCTTTCCGGCCTCCCAGAAGATTTATATCCCTGGCGAGATCCACCCTGATATTCGGGTGCCGATGCGTAAGATCGAGCAAAACCCAACGGACCACGGTGGAAAGGTTGAACAGAACGCTCCGGTCGTGGTCTACGATACGTCAGGGCCTTACACTGACCCAACCGTCGAGATTGACGTGAATAAGGGATTGGCACCTCTGCGTGAAAAGTGGGTGAATGGTCGAGATGATACTCAAGGATTGAGCGGATTTTCTTCAACTCTAGGCAAGACAGCTGGAGAAGGTGTTGATGTGAAACGTTTTGAAGCTCGTCGTAATCCAAGGATTGCAAAGGAAGGAGCAAATGTCTCGCAAATGCACTACGCCAGAAAAGGCATGATCACCGAAGAGATGGAATACGTTGCCATCCGGGAGAACCTCAAGAGGCAGGCTCTTGCAGAGATGGGAGTGAAACCTGAAGATTTGCCTCAGGCACGACTGATGGGTCAAAGTTTTGGCGCAAGCATTCCCGAAGAGATCACTGCTGAATTTGTTAGGGATGAGATCGCGAAGGGAAGGGCGATCATACCAGCAAACATCAATCACCCTGAATTAGAACCTGTGATCATCGGTCGAAATTTCCTCACCAAGATCAATGCCAATATTGGGAACTCTGCGGTGACCTCATCGATCGAAGAGGAAGTCGAGAAAATGGTTTGGTCTACTCGCTGGGGAGCTGACACGGTGATGGACCTTTCGACAGGAAAAAACATCCATGAAACGCGAGAGTGGATTTTGAGAAACTCTTCGGTGCCTATTGGTACTGTGCCCATCTATCAGGCTTTAGAAAAAGTGAACGGAAAAGCCGAGGATCTCACTTGGGAACTATTTCGAGATACACTGATTGAGCAGGCTGAACAAGGAGTGGATTATTTTACGATTCACGCCGGTGTTCTTCTTCGTTATGTGCCTCTTACGGCAAAACGTGTGGCGGGGATTGTGTCTCGAGGAGGCTCGATTTTGGCGAAGTGGTGTTTGGCTCATCACAAAGAGAATTTTCTTTACACGCATTTTGAAGACATCTGCGAGATCATGAAAGCTTATGATGTGAGCTTCAGCCTTGGTGATGGACTGCGTCCCGGAGCGATTGCTGATGCAAATGATGAAGCCCAGTTTGGAGAACTTCGAACATTGGGTGAACTCACTTTGAAAGCGTGGCAACACGATGTGCAGGTCATGATTGAAGGCCCTGGGCATGTTCCCTTGCAAGGTATCAAAACGAATATGGATGAGCAGCTCAAGCATTGTTATGAAGCTCCATTTTACACGTTGGGGCCTCTCGTGACAGACATTGCTCCTGGTTACGACCATATCACTTCTGGCATTGGAGCCGCGAACATTGGTTGGTATGGAACGGCGATGTTGTGTTATGTCACACCGAAGGAACACCTTGGACTGCCCAATCGTGAAGATGTTAAGACGGGAGTCATCACTTACAAAATAGCGGCCCATGCCTCTGACTTGGCTAAAGGTTTTCCTGGAGCTCAACTTCGGGACGACGCCTTATCAAAGGCTCGCTTTGAATTTCGCTGGGAAGACCAATTTAATCTTTCCCTCGACCCCGATACAGCTCGGACTTACCACGATGAAACCCTTCCTGCTGAATCAGCAAAAGTGGCTCACTTCTGCTCGATGTGTGGACCTAATTTTTGTTCGATGAAAATCACAGCTGATGTTCGTGAGTACGCTGAGAAACTTGGGTTGGATGAAAAGAAAGCCCTTGAAAAAGCGATGGAAGAAAAATCCGATGAGTTTCGCGAGAGCGGGTCGGAGATTTACCACAAAGCCTGATGCTTGAAAGCGCACCATGGCGCTTGAAAGCTTTGGGTTGGTTGCCCAGAAAATGGCTTTCTAGGGCAACAGGAAAAATTGTTCACGCCGAACATCCAAGGTGGTTGGCATCTTTTCTAAAGGGGCAATTGATTCGAATTCTCGGAGTTCCGACCCATGAAGCTGAGAAATCGGTTTCGGAGTACCCTTCTTTTGGAGCTTTTTTTGCTAGAAAACTGAAGGAGGGAGCTCGCCCAATATCTCCGGACCTATTGGTCAGTCCATGCGATGGCACCCTTGAACAAAGCGGAGTGGTCGAAGAGGGAAGACTTTTGCAGTGCAAAGGTAGCCACTACCCCTTGTATGAGTTGCTCGGGGATGTGGAGCTTGCACGACATTACGAAGGTGGGCGATATCTGACGATTTATTTAGCTCCACACGATTACCATCGAGTTCATTGGCCTATGGCCGGAAAGCTGAGTGAGACGCGTTACATCTCAGGAGACCTGTGGCCTGTGAATCAGATGAGCGTGGAGCATGTTGAACGCCTCTTTTGTATCAACGAGCGCTTTCATAGCACACTCACAACAGAGCATGGCAAAATGACTCTTATCATGGTCGGCGCTACCAATGTAGGCTCGATGAGCCTTGATCATCTAGGCGAAGAGGATCAAGCACTCATGGAGGGCCGGGGAGCAGGTTGGAAAGAGCATCAAGGCGAGAGTGTTGATAAAGGCGATACTTTTGGAGTTTTTAATATGGGCTCGACGGTGATTCTTCTTTTGGATTCTTCCTTGAGTTTAGCCGTGGAGATGGACGATGTCCGTCATGGGAAATTGCTTTATGGACAGGGGTTGATCGATTGAACCCTATAAAAACTCTTGCTGTGTGGTTGCTTCTTTTGGGGGCGGTGTCACTTTTTGGTGAATTGGAAGGGCCTCCTTCATCCATTCTTGATGAACCATCGAATAAAGAAGAAGATAAAAAGAAAAGTAAAACACCGGTTTTGCATTATAAAAACCTCATTGAGGTTGTTGAGAAGATTCGGCAAAATCCAAACCAGATCACCAGTGAGTACGACTTGGACCTCCTTCAAAAAGAGATGGAGGGGAAACCATTTCTGATTCGAGATACAGTTCGAGTGAAAACCGATCCCTACATTAGTCATGAAAAAGGTTTCTGGTTCTCCCCATCTGCGATGGTGGAATCCTTTTTGATCATGCCGATAAATTTAAGAAGGGAGTACGGTGCTATCAAGGTTCACGATTATGTGACGATTAGAGCAAAGCTGGTGGAGGTGGGCAGAATTTGTCGTTTTGAGGCGATTCAGGTTGAGGTGGTTGAGCCTTTTAATCCTAGAGCAACTTTTGAAGATTTCTCGGGGGTGATTAAAAAGATCAATGAGCTTAAGGAGGGGATGCCCTATTTTGAATTTAAGGCACTGATGAAAAGAGAGACAGAAGAATTAAATGGGGTTTTGGGACATGTGACAGGACACATGCTCTCTTTGAAGCGAAATAAGAAAAATGCCTATATCATGAAAATGGATGTTGAGGGCATCAAAGTTCAGGTGGAATGCCACCCGGCTTATTTGAACTCACTTCTTGATCTGGAGCCGAAGTCCAAAGTTTCCATGGCGGTGATTATGGATCGCTCGGATATCCGAGATGGGTATTTTATGACTCGAGGGTGTTTGGTCCGCCTTTAAATTCTGTCGAGATTCTTTTCGTATAGACTAGAATTTTCAATTTAAATTTCTAGAACACCTCTGTACTGTCGAGGTGAGCGACCAGTGGCTTTTTTAAAAACCCTGGAAAAATAATCAGGATTAGGATAGCCCAGATCTAAGGCGATCACTTTGATCGCCGTTGTTTCTTGGAGTAGGCGCCTTTTGGCTTCTTCGACTTTGAGTTCGGTCAGGTGCTCCCATGGGGTTAGGCCAAAGGACGATTTGAATTGTCTACAGAAGTGGAAGCGAGAATACCCGCTGCGTGAGACAATCTCTTCGAGTTGGGTATCTTGAGGAAGAAAGCAACTGCGTAGGTCATGTTCGGGCAGTGGTTGGTGGCGCACTTGCAATAGATGGAGCAAGAGGTCGTGTAGGCGAGAAGAAGTTTCCCATGGTACTTTTCTTGCGGTTCCAGAAAAAGATTGATACAATTGTTTGAAATTTTGAATTAAAGCCTCTGGATGAGGAATTTCCATGATGGGGTTTTGGGAGGTTAGACCAAGATTTTGAAGGCATGGGGAGAGCCCTGAGCCCTTGGCATGAATCCAGTGGATTTCCCAACCATTTTTTTCAGAATTATAATTGTGAGGCAGACCAGGGGGGCAAATAAAAAGATGACCATCACTTAGGTCATGACTTTGACCATCGATGGTCAATCGTCCTTTTCCTTGGGCGCAGAAAATGAGAACCCACTCATCTAATGTTCGTGCTTTGAGGGAATGAGTCTTTGTTTTCCAGTGACCAGCTAGAAGAACTTGGAAGGGAAGTTGAACTTCATGGGGAGGAGATGGAGCTTTGAAACTGCGAAACGACATAGCAATATTTTATGGGTATGGGCAAGATCTTATCTTTATTTTTAATTTATCATGGATAAAATAAAGCAATACTTGGAGGATGATATGCAAAACGTGGCCAGTGCCTTAGGGGAATCAGCTTTAAAGGAATACCTGGAGCAAGGTTATGTCTTAGTAAAGGGGCTTGTTCCTCTATCTATGATCAGTGAGATTAGAACAGAAATCCAGGGAGTTCACGAGAGAATGGCAAAGGAAATCCCTCATGGGGCAAACGTGACTTGGGAAAATCTTCCAGATGGAGAAAAAGTCATCCGGCAACTCATGGGGAGCGAGCTTGTGTCGTCCACGCTCAAAGGCCTTTATGAAGATTCCGCCTTGCGTCAGGGAGCAGCCGAATTATTGGGGGAGGAGGTAGAGAATTTTCACTCAAAATTAATGATGAAAGCAGCTGGTCGTGGTTCTTTCACTCCATGGCACTCAGATTGGGGATATTGGCGAAAGACTTTCAAAGAACCTAAGCAGATGAATGCTTTTTTAGCGATCGATCATTCTACCATTGAAAATGGTTGTATTCGCTATGTACCGGGGTCCCATCATGAGTACAAGGAGCATGAACACAATCCTAGCGCTTTTGGCTTTGGGATAGGGCTTCCTGGTGGACTAGACGCCTTCGAGCATGATGCGGTTGAGATGGAACCTGGGGACGTGGTATATCACGGTTCGATGACGATCCACGCGAGTGAAGCAAATCAATCAGACAAAGACCGGGTGATGAACACCTTTGCCTTTACGGGAAAAAACATCTGGCTATAAATTCTAAAGTGAATAACGGTAGACTTTAGTTGATTGATTTATGAAATTAATCGAGTGTGATATGATGATGCTCCTGAGAGGATAATTATTGGAGTTCATACAGGCTGAAGAGCAGGATAAAGAATAGACTCAGGCTTTGCTGAGTTAACATCAAGACCTTAGGGTGGGTGCTGGGGATAGGCTCATGAAGAACGTTATATTATTCTTAGTCTTGATCTTGATTTTTTTGACGGGAGGATGTCAAAATATTCAACCGAATTCTCATGTGATAACCTCGAAGGGTGAGCTAGGAATTATTGACGATAGGGCATTACACCGGCTTTTTGGGAAGAAAGTCAAAGACCTAGTTGAAAAGGGAAACTATGTTTCTGGAGAAACATTAATCTCTCAATTAAAAAGGACTTCTTGCGTGCTCGAAGTACCTAGTGCGATTGGGGAAAAGATGACGCCTTCGGAGATTTATCGTGAGTCGATGTCGAAGGTGATCATGCTCGGCAGAGCTTATCGTTGCCCAAAAAAATGTAAAAAGATTCATTGGAGTGTTGCTTCCGGAGTGGTGATTCGTTCTGATGGTATTGTCGTCACCAATTACCATGTGGTGAATTCTGAGGCAGACACGATCATGATGGCAGCAATGACTCGAGATGGAAAGATGTACGCCGTGAGGGAAGTGCTAGCTGCGAACAAGAAATCAGATGTGGCTATTTTAAAACTCGAGGGAGCTGAGGGCCTGAAGGCTGCTTCAATTAAAGTGGATGAACCGGTGGGCAATCCAGTGACGGTTATCTCGCATCCAAATCGTCGCTATTTCCTCCTAACGCACGGGTATGTATCGCGTTACTATTTCAATAAAAACAGAGCCTGTTTTATGAACATCACGGCGAATTATGCTAAGGGATCGAGTGGTGGTCCTTTGTTTAATAACCATGGGGAGTTGATCGGCTTAGTCTCTAGTACAACGTCTCTTTCATCAAATCATTTGGCCTTGAACCATCAAGATGGAAGAGAGAAGAAGATAGGAGAAAAATCAAAGGGTCAGGAGAAGATGGTCATTCAACAAGGTCATCAAATGACCTTAAAGAACTGTGTTCCCTCTCGCTCGATCATGGCTTTAATAAAAAAATGAAGTGAGCTGACCTATGGTTGTGATCATCAGGATAAAGCAGGTGCGACAAAAGTGATGAAGTCAGCAGTGGTCTTTTTCTTGATAGGGTTGTGTTGACGGCGTCTTGTCAGAGATACAAAAAAATCCGTCAGGAGACTCAAAATACTGCTGAGTCTAACCTTATGAACCAAGCCCTTTCTTTTTTGCCAAATGTTTGAGCCTAAAGTCCTCGGGCCCGAGGCCATGGGACAGGCCCTTAAAGATGAGTTGATAGTCCTCTCGACTTCGTTCGAAAAACTTAAAGTTGGAATTCTCTTCCACAGGTTTCTCTGGAAAGTTTTCAAAGTTCTTTTTTGAATCTGCAACGGTCTGAATATCACTGATGGCTATATCGGGGATGGACCGACTAGCTTTTTGAAACTGACTGGGCAAAACTCCAAAGTCTTTTCGAGTTGATGAAATAAAAGAGGCTTTGGCTGGGAACCTCATATGATGCTGGATCCTACTCCTTCCCGTTCACTCTTAATGTAACCATGAAAAAAAAACCTAATCTAGAACAAGGAAACCGACTTCTTTTCCAAGGTGATTCCATTACCGATATGAAGTGGGGCAGAAACCAATCCGACCGAAATCACTATCTCGGCCACAGTTTTGTCTTTCTGATTGCGGCTCGCTTACACGCCGATTTTGAGAGCCTCCAGCTCGATTTTTTCAATCGAGGGGTCAGTGGAAACACCACTCGGGACCTAAAAAAACGTTGGCAGAACGACGCCATCGAGATGAAGCCAGACATATTAACTCTTCTCATCGGAACCAACGATGTTGCACAAAATATCCTAGCCTCTGAATTTGAGAGTAATTATCGGCATATCGTTGATGCTAGCCTTACTTCAAATCCAAAATTAAAACTGATCCTCATGAACCCCTTTGTTCTTCAGTCGGGAAAACTCAAAGACGAAACAGCATGGAAGAGTCGGCGGTCAAGTACTGAAGAACTTTGTCTTATCGTCGAAAAAATTGCGAAGGATTACAAGGCGACTCACATTGAACTTAATTTGATTTTTGATCGAGCTTCCGAGAAAACAGGCCCTGAACATTGGCTTTGGGATGGAGTACATCCCTTGCCACAGGGACATGAAATTATTGCTCGATCATGGATCGAGGCTTTGACTGACGAATAACTCACTTCCGTTCTTGATCATCAGCGAAGAGTATCTCCGCTTCCTTGGAGCGCCTTTGAAGATCAACATGAACCCTTGTGAGGATTGATCGGTTAGGTTTTGATGGGTGCTTTGAAGCGGTCGACGTATTGTTGAGCGGTTGATTTCCAAGAGTAGTGGTTCTGAACTCTCTGCCTTGACCCATCGCCTAGAGCCCAGACATCTTCTTCTGGTTTAATCCTCAATGATTGAAGAGCTTCTAATAATTGGTCGGGCTCATTGATGGGGAAGGAGAGGCCACATTCCATGGTGACGAGGTCGTTGTTTCCTGGAACGTCACTAACGACAATCGCTAAGCCAGAAGCCATCCCTTCGAGAACGGCATTGGGTAAGCCTTCGTAATGTGAGGGATTGACCATAACAGAACAGCGCTGATGTAGATGAATGAGATCAAGTTTTTCAGTCCAACCATGCCAGATGATCTCTTCTTCTAGGGAAAGTTCTTTTTGAAGCTCCCTCAGCATGGTCTCTTTGGGGCCTTCTCCTACCATGTGAAGGCGAAGAGGTCGACCTTCTTTGTTTTTCATTTTTGAAATGGTTTGAAAAAGTGTTGGGAGGTTTTTTTGTGGATGAAAGCGGCCGACGAAAACGATATCGAAGGTGGGAGAAGCTGATCTCTGCTCTGAGGGTCTGAAGGTGTTGGTGTCGACTCCATTTGGGATAACATCGACGGGGAAAGGGTCGGCATCTCGTGATAGCTGAGCAAGGCCCTCGGCATTGGCGACGATGGCGTGGCATCTTTTTTGGCAGGCACGTCGAATCGGAGTGATAACTTTGTGGATGCCATCGATTTCAGGAACCAAGCCGGGCACATCTCCTCCTCTTAAGGATAGAATGTATGGTATACCATAGCATTTGTTGAGCCACCATCCAAGGGGGCCGTTGGGGATTGTGAAAAAGACGATAGAGTGAGTGATCTCTCCTTGTTTGACGATTGATTTTAGATGGGAGAAAGCTTTGGCGACAAACGATATTTTTTCAACGGTACTTGCCATGGACGCATGAGAACGACGAGAGGGGATGCGGTGTAGATGCATTCCATCAATGTTTTGATAATGTGGTTCATCTTTCCAAGCACAGGTGAGAATGTGAACTTGGTGCCCTAAATCAACAAGAGCTTTCCCCATGAAATGAGTGGCATTTCCAGCTCCACCTCCAACCGGTGGGTACTCATAATTGATGAGAAGAAAATTCATTCTTCTAGAGAGTTCCCCCGGCTTTGAGAACAGGGAAAAACATGAAATAGGGAAAGAGGATTTTTCGGTGATCGGCCTCTCCACGCTGGTGTTCAATAAAACAGTCCATCAAAAACCTTTTGTTGAAGAAGGGTGGTGCTTCTTGAATGCGGTAGTGGAGATCGTCTTTAAGTTCTTTGCGGAACCAGTGGGAGATGGGCATGCCGAAACCTTTTTTGGGGCGCTCAAGGATGGAGCTAGGAAGGTGGGGTGCCATGGCTTTGCGAAGGAGAATTTTACCTTTGAGGAGGGATTGCTTATGTTTCATGGGCAAGGCATTCAAGAATTCGACGAGGTTCACGTCCAGAAAAGGAGAGCGAACTTCGAGGGAGTGAAACATGGATGCACGATCGACTTTAGTGAGGATGCCTTCTCCCATATAGCTGTTGAGGGTGATCTCTTGAATTTTGCCTAAGGTTGTGTCACTGTCGCTTTCATTCCAGAGGCGAATTTCTTCGGCGTAGACAGATTCTGGATTGGTTAGCTCTGGTGCCAATCCGGAGAGTAGGAGAGGTGTGCTCGTTGGATTGCTACCACCTAGCCATATCTCATTGCGGATGGGGTTTGAGTAGGCTAAGCCGCTGAGGGTTTGTTTGATTTTGAAGTCGAGGGAGATGTTATCCATGTTGGTTGGCATTTTTCCGGCGAGGTACCGGAACAGATTGACCATGGAGTTGGGCCAGGGTATGTTGCCAAGGAGTCGGTGAGCTAGGAAGGTTGGGTAACCACAGAGTAGTTCATCTGCAGCGTCTCCTCCGATGGCGACAGTCACGTTTTGTCGAGTGTACTGACATAACAAAGTGGTTGGAATGATCGAAGCATCAGCGATGGGGTCTAGCATGTGCTTCTCAATGGTTGGAAGAACCGAGAGCATTTCGCTAGGTTGAAGGATGGCTTCGTGATGGTCACTTTGACAGTGGTTGGCCATGGTGCGAGCGTGGCTTCTCTCATCAAAACTCTTATTGTCGAAACCAACTGAAAAAGATTTGAAACGCCTATCGGGGAACGACCGTGTGAGTGAAGAGAGGCAGGCCGATGAATCGATTCCTCCACTAAGGAAAACTCCTAGGGGAACATCTGCCATCATGCGATAATTCAGTGAGCGTTGCCAGTGGTGCTCAAAGGTTTCCACTGCTCGGTCGAGAGATTCGAACTGAGGGTCAACTCGAAAGGAAGGTTTCCACCAACATTCTATGTTCAATTCATCACGTTCGATGTCGTAAACCATGAAGTGACCTGGTGGACACTTGCGAATATCTTTGAAAGGCGTTCTTGGGCAGGGAACGTGCTCGTGAGCAAAGTACTGAGAGACAGCCTGTTGGTCGAGCTCTCGGTTCACCCAAGGTAGTTCCAAGATGGAAGTGATTTCACTGGCAAAGGCGAAGTTTTTGCCTTTTAAACTATAATAGAGAGGTTTTTGCCCTAGGCGGTCTCGGGCGAGAAAGAGTTTGCGTTCTTGGGGAGAGTAGATGCAAAAGGCGAACATTCCGTTGAGGTGGGAGAGCATTCTTGCCCCCCAACGTTCATAAGCGTGAAGTAGGACTTCGGTGTCGCATTGGGTTTTGAAAACCGAGTCTTGGAGGTGCATCGACCGAATCTCTCGATGATTGTAGATCTCTCCGTTGTAGGTGACGGCCAACCCATTGTCGGGATGGACCATGGGTTGTTGGCCTTGCTTGAGGTCAACGATGGAAAGACGTTGGTGCTGGAGGTGAACCCCTTGCTGAACGTAGGTCCCTTGCTCATCAGGGCCCCGGTGAGAGATCATCTCTCCCATGCGCTGGACCAAGCCAGGGTCTTGCACTTCAGGGGAATAAAATCCGGCGATGCCGCACATGATTAAGCTAAGAAACTCCTTTTTTTGGTGAGGATCACCCTTCTAACCACATGTCCATCCAAAATAAGCGTTGTCTTTGTGCTGAGCTTCTCTTACTTTAAGGGAATCATGGGGTCATAAAATCATTTTCTTCTGCATTTTAGCTTTTCTCTTGGATAACGTAACTTCTATTCCCAAAAAAGATTCGGTCGCTGATCGGTTCAACCGAGAAGCTGGAGCGTGGGAGAAAAGTTATTCCAAAGCTCGGTATAACATCATTTCTCTGGAATTGGTTCAGAGGTTCCATTGGTTACAGGCATTTGTTGAGAAAAGAAAAGAAAATGATGAACTGGAACTCCTCGATGTGGGATGTGGAACGGGAAATGTATTAAGCAATCTTTTAGATGGGCACCCAAGTTGGAATGGAACAGGAATCGATCTGTCTTCTGGCATGATTGAGATCTGCCAGGAGAGAGGTCTAGCGAATGCTCATTTTTTTCATTGTGATTTGGCAAAAACGAATGACCCCTTTGAAGGTAAAACCTTCGACGTCATTTATCTCATGGGAGTGGTTGGATATATCGAAGACCTACCAGCTTTTTGGGCTATTTTAGATAAGGCTCTTAAGCCAGGGGGAGTATTGGTTTTTACCCACGGTCGAAAAGATTCTTGGTCGAGAAAGCTTCAAAACACAATCTTAGGTTGGTTGGGAAAAGAGTACTTTTTTGATCTTTACACACCAAAGGAAATTCGTGAGACCTTGCCTGAAAATTTATATGAAACGAAGCGGGATTCTCTATGTTATGCTTCTGGTTTTCTGGGGCCTTTGTCGATAGCCTTTTCTCACTTTTGGCAGAAGGTATTTAGGGGGAAAGACCCCCTTTCTTTGGCACTGACGGATATCGTTGCCGCAGAAAAAAAGCCAGAAAAGTAACGAAAAGCCTGATTTCGTGATGGGATGACTGGCTTTTTTAGGCTAGCTTCCCTTGGGTTAAAGTTGTTTGTTTGGATGGGATTGAGAGTCTCAGAAAAGGATTAATTCTTGCCAATGAGAAACTCCTCCTTATTATCCGTGAAATGTGAAATTATTAATTTGGAGAAGTTACCATGGCCCTTGAACACGGATCTCTAAGTCTTCGTCGGTATTTTCCTGCTAAAGCTCTTCCTAACTCCAAGAGTGAGGCCTGGTTTGATCGACTGAATGAACACCGTTTGAGGGAACTCGAGTCTCTCGAGCCCGATGCCGAGAATGGCGGGTGGGCCGTTATGGGCAATGAGCTTTGTACGGAGTTTCATGAAAAGAACGTGGTCTACGGGCCTTATGTCGGCTTTTCTTATCGACGTGACACGATTCGTTTGCCTTCAGGTTTGGTCGATCTTCACTTGAAAGCTTTGGTTTCCGTCGAAGAGGAAGTGGGCGAAGTTGTCGATCGCATCCAACGTCAGCGAATGAAAGAAGATATTGAGAAGGATCTACTAGCCTCCGTTCATCCAAATATCGAATCGGCTGGAGTTTTGGTAGACACTTCTCGGCAAGTGGTCTATTTTGCTTCGACGAGCGACCGGTTAGCCGATGAGTTTTTGATGCTTTTTTATCAGTCGTGGGGAATTCAGCTCATCGAAGCTGATTGGGAAACGAGTGCTTTTCGTTTGTTGCCCGGACAAGAGGAGCAAGTGGAAAACATCTTGGCTCGACCTGCCCTTCACTTAGTGGAAGGGTTAGAGACTCATCCCGACTATGAAGATGACCCGATCACACGACTGGGAAGTGCTTTTTTGACATGGTTCTATCACTACCTCCAAACGACGGACTCGGTTTGGGCTAGTGATGAAATTGAGGAGGTTTCTGTTTATGCCGACGATACGCTCAGTCTAGCTGGTGAAAACATGGGGAGTCGAGAGATCACTCTTAAGAAAGGTAGCATCTCGACGTGTCGTGAGTTGTCGGCAGCATTTGCCGCAGGAAAAAGTGTTAGTAAGGCGAAGCTGATTTTTTACCGAGGAGATGAAGAGCAGGGAAGACAGTGGAGTTTTGTCATGGAAAAAAGAAAGGCTTGTTTGTCAGGCCTCAAGCTTCCTCGCCCTGAGATCGATCACCCGAGAAGTATTATTTTAGAGCGTTTTGACTCTATCGCTGAAATCCACGACATCATGGACGATATCTATCGAGACTTTTTACTTCAAAGATCTGGAGATGAATGGCCCGAAATATTGGAAGGTATGCGGAATTGGATTCGAGAGATGGATGGAGGAATTGAGGCTATGGGAGATTTGCCTGAGGAAATGGAGCACAAAGAGGTCGTGACCGATGAAGGTTCTGATGGTAAAGAAGATTTGTCTGATGGATCAGGTGAAGTAGAGGTGGTGAGGGTTGAAGAAGTGGAAAAAAATGAATTAGATGAAAGAGAAGATACACCTGAGACTGAGGGCTTTGAGAAGCTTGAAGCAGATGAAGAGAGCCAGAATGAAGAAAAGCTGCCACCTTTCGAGTCAAAACTAGATGAAGAAGGAGAGCCCGTTTGGACCAATGGAGAGTTCTTTCTAGCTGAGGAAGAAGCGGAGGAACTGGAGGAAGAGAAAACTTCAAAAATCTTGGGCTGACGTGGGCCTTCCTCCCAAGAAAAAAAGAAAGTCAAAAAGTCTTCATCTCCCAGAAGCTGGTCCTGAGCCAGATCTGCCCCCTTTAGGCCAAGAACAAACCGAGGCTCTAAAAGAAATACAAGCTTTTTTGAAAGACCCTGTGAAGGAGCTCTTTCTATTAGAGGGCTATGCGGGAACGGGAAAATCAACCCTTTGCCGACACCTAATTCATGGATTAGTGGGCATTCAGGTGGCTTTGGCTGCACCAACAAATAAAGCCGTTGGTGTGCTTCGTGACATCACCTGGGATTTGCCCGTTAAAGTTCCGGCGGGAACTCTCCATCATTGGTTAAACTTAGCTCTCATAGAAAACCGAGAGGGTGAGACTCATTTGGAGAACATGGGTGAGCACCGCTTGGCTAAGGTTGGGCTTTTGATTGTGGATGAGTGCTCCATGATTGATGAAGCTCTTTGGCAAAGTTTACAGGACCTTTTCGAAGGTCGGCCAAAACTGAAGGTACTGTTAATGGGTGACCCAGCTCAGCTACCTCCGGTGGGAGAGGAGCTTTCGCATTCATTTCAACTTGCTGATGGGGTGAGCTTGAAGGAGGTGTTTCGGCAAGGAAAGGGACACCCGATTCTTTCTTACAGTATGAAACTGAGGGATTCGATGTTGGCCAAGGCCATAGAGCTGCCTTTACCTGAGGCGTCTGAGGAAAAAATGGTCCTCCATCAAGATGAAGGCCTATTCCGAGGCGAGATGATGAAGGCCTTTTCGGAAGCTGAGAGTGATGGTAGATGTTCAGACCTTCGGGTTTTGGCATATACCAATGCCAGAGTCGAGAGATGGAATCAAATGGTGCAGTCTCATTTATTTGGAAAGATTGAGGCTCCATTTGATCCAAGGGAAACGCTGATCCTCAAGTCTCCCCTTGGAGCCAAAAGGATGGACGGTCGATGGTATAGAATCCTCAGTACTGACGATGAGGTACGTCTGGTGGGCTCTAGGGCTTTAGATTGGGAGGGGGTTCCCTGCTATGAACTGGATGTACGAGGACCAGATGGAAGAACCCACGGACTGACTTACGTAGACAATCGTCATCGTGAAGCTTGGGAATTAGCAAAAAAAGAGAAGAGAAAGCATTGCTCCGAGCACCCTTTCGAATGGCCCGCATTTGATCGTTTCATGGCTTCGGTGGTTCCTTTGCAGTCGGCTTTTGCGATGACGGTTCATCGATGTCAGGGCTCGACCTTTGAAAGAGTGTTCATCGACCTGCCATCTTTTGGGGCTTGTCGGGATTGGCCTATGAAATTGCGACTACTTTACGTTGCCATCAGTCGATCTCGAAGTCGTGTCGATATTTATTGGCCTAAGGAATAAGGCTAAAGGGTCTTCAAATTCCTGTTTAAGAAATAGTCGAGGATTTACACTCTCAGGTCCAAAAAATACTGACTTTTTATAGGAAAAGGGACGATGGAGAATTCTACTCTCAAACGTATCGCAGATAACATCCGTGTTCTTTCGGCTGCTATGCCAGAGAAGGCTAAATCCGGTCATCCGGGAGGAGCCATGGGAGGAGCGGACTTCATGGCGATCCTTTTCACTGAATTCATGCAGTTTGATCCATCCCAAAAGGATTGGTTCTTGCGCGACCGGTTTTTTCTAGACCCGGGCCACATGTCGCCCATGCTTTACGCCACACTCTCTCTTTTTGATAGTTTTTCAATGGAGGAGCTTGCGAATTTTCGCCAGTGGGAGAGCCCAACTCCAGGTCACCCAGAAAAAGAATTTCACCTTGGTATCGAGAACACATCCGGGCCTTTGGGTCAGGGGCACGCCATGGGAGCTGGAGCAGCTATCGCTGAAAGGTTCCTTCAAGCTCGGTTCGGGGACAGTGTTGCCCATAAAACTTATGCTTACATCTCTGATGGAGGTGTTCAAGAAGAAATTTCACAAGGCGTTGGACGGATTGCCGGCTTCCTTGGCTTGAGCCAGTTTGTGATGTTCTACGACTCCAATGATATTCAGCTTTCCTCTAAGACAGAAGACGTGTCCATAGAAGACACCAAAGCGAAATATGAATCTTGGGGATGGAAAGTTGAAGTGGCAGAAGGATCTGATTTTGATCAGTTGCGTGCGGCATTGCAATCTGCTCATCGTGAGACTGAGAAGCCGACTCTCATCATTGGAAAAACCATCATGGGCAAAGGAGCTGTGACCGAAGAGGGCTCTAGTTACGAAAGAGAAGTTTCGACCCATGGAATGCCACTGTCCAAAGCTGGGGCTTCATTTGAAAAGACAATCTCTGGACTTGGAGGAGACCCTTCTAACCCATTTCAGATCTTTAGCGACGTTCAGTCTGCCTTAGATGATGTGAAGGCAGCATTGGCTAAGTCTTCATCGGATCGTAAAGCTGATTTTGCCCAGTGGGAGTACGATAATGCTGGATTGGCTGCGAAGCTGAAAGACTTTATCTCATTGAAGTTACCGGATTTAGACTTTTCATCCATTGAGCAGAAAGCCGACAGTCCAACACGTGCGGCCTCTAAGGCTGTTTTGGCATATCTAGCTGACAATGTGGAAAACATCATCGTTTCTTCGGCTGACCTCAGCAATAGTGATAACACCGATGGATTTTTGAAAAAGACCACGATTCTCCGAAAGGGTGACTTCAAAGGAGCTTTCCTTCAAGCCGGTGTATGTGAGCTAACCATGGCAGCTCTTATGAATGGAGTGGCGCTTCATGGTGGCGTTCGAGGAGCTTGTGGAACTTTCTTCGTCTTTTCTGACTATCAAAAGCCAGTCTATCGACTTTCAGCTTTGATGGAACTTCCCGTCATTTACATCTGGACCCACGATGCTTTTCGCGTTGGAGAAGATGGGCCAACTCACCAGCCAGTCGAGCAAGAAGCTCAAGTCCGATTGTTGGAAAAAATGAACAATCTCGACGGAAAGCGCTCTTTGTTAGCTCTGCGCCCAGGTGATTCAAACGAAACCACAGTGGCTTGGCAAATGGCATTGGAGAACACTTCTACTCCGACCTGCCTTATCTTGACCCGCCAAAATGTAACCAACCTTCCTGGTAGTTCCTATGAGCAGTCTCTACAGGCAAAACATGGAGCTTACACCGTGATGAAGCCTGAGGGCAAGCCTGACCTTGTCTTGGTTGCCAATGGTTCTGAAGTTTCTCTACTTGTTGAAGCTGCTGAGGAGCTTAAGTCAAAGGGTAAAAGCGTTCAAGTCGTATCTGCGATCTCTGAAGGTTTATTTCGTGAACAAAACCCTGGTTATCAAGAAGAAGTGCTTCCATTTGGAGTGCCAACCCTTGGTTGGACAGCAGGTTTAGCCACCAATCTTGAGGGCCTTGTTGGTCCACTGGGTCAAGTTTACGGAATGACTCGCTTTGGTGCATCGGCTCCGTTTGGAGTACTAGATGAGAAATTTGGCTACACCGCCCAAACGGTTTTGGAGCGTGTTGAGACCTACCTGGCAGAATACAAAAGCTTAGTTAAAAAGATCGCTGAACTGGCATAGTGTTAAAGCAGACTGGGGAACTCTCCCAGTCTGCTTTATTTCTTTCAGTCGTTGTTTAAAGCACTGATATCGTGGCTCTGCCAGAGCCTTCCAAAGCTCTCAGGGTTTTGTTTGAATTTTTTTCACACCTCAAAAGCACCTAAGGCTGTGACTTTAGGTTTGATGAATGCCTTTGGGGGTGAGGAAAAAGAGTGTCGAATGAAGGTTAGGAGAGTTTTTTGAATCGTCTTCATTTTCTGGCCACAGGGAGTGAGCTTCTCTCTGGTTTTGTGATGGAGAGTAACGCCCATTGGCTCCAAAAAGAGCTGAGGGGAAAAGCTGCTCTGATGGAGCGTGAAGTCATTCTCCCTGATGGTTTTGAGGGGTTGGTTGAAGGCATTGCTTCAGAGTTGGGGCGTTGCGATCTTCTAATTATCTGTGGAGGTTTAGGCCCCACAGATGATGATCTGACCCGTGAAGCGATTGCTAAGGCTACGGGAAAAAATCTAAAGTTTTCAAATGAAGCTTGGGCTGATATCGAAGAGTTTTTTCTTCAAAGAAAAAAAGAGGTTTCTCCGAGTAATAAAAAACAAGCGTTCATTCCTGAGGATGGCAAGGTGTTGCTCAATCCTCGTGGAACCGCACCGGGTATCGAAATGAATGAAAAGGGAACAAGAGTTTTGGCTGTGCCAGGTGTTCCTTCTGAGTTTAGGACGATGTTGTCGAAGTACTTAATAGAGGAATTGGAAGAGGCTCGAACAGGGCCTGTGTTTAAGTTGTGGGGGATAGGGGAATCGGTTTTGGTAGACGTGCTTCGTGAAAAGAAAACTCTCCCCTCTGATGTGCTCCTAGGCACAATTGCTCGACCTGAAGGGATCACCCTTCGCCTAGAGTCATCTTTTTGGGACAGAGATGATGCGGAAGACCTTCTGTTATCTCTGAGGCGTGACTTGGCAGATTATATTGTTGCTGAAAGAGAGATCTCTCCTGTTCTTCGGTTAGCTGAACTAGCGAAAGAAGGAGGCTGGACCATAGGAACGGCTGAGTCTTGTACCGGAGGACTTTTAGCAGAAAAATTCACGAGAGAGTCAGGTAGTTCGGAGTACTTTCTCGGGTCGATTGTCAGTTATTCAAACTCAGTTAAGACAGGAGTTCTGGGAGTTGACCCGCAGGTTCTCGAACATCACGGAGCGGTGAGCGAGGAAGTCGCTATAGAGATGGCTAGGGGAGCGATGACGTCTCTTGGAGTCGACCTAGCGATGTCGATTACAGGAATCGCCGGGCCAGGGGGTGGTACGGAGTCTAAGCCTGTCGGGACAGTTCATCTTGCGGTGGTTCACAGAGATGGATGGGAGCTTCATCAAGAAGGGAAGTTTGGTGGAGATCGTGGAGATATCCGTGAGAGAAGCGCCCATGGGGTGGCAGCTTTGGCATTGGAGGGGTTAAAAGCCCATGGCTGAACCTTGGTTTAAAGCAGCCTTTGGTGGTCACTATAGTGAGCTATATGCGCATCGTGATGATGCTGAAGCTCGCAGTCACCTTCCACAAATCGAATCCTTAGCTCGATTAAAAGACCTTCAGGGTCCTATTCTTGATTGTGGATGTGGGACTGGACGTTACACCAGGTTATTGCGAGAAAAAGGACATATTGTCCATGGATTAGATTATTCTCCAGATTTACTTCGTCAGGCAGCAACGACTGACCTTGGGAAAGGCGGGTGGGTTCGTGGAGATATGTTGCGGCTTCCATTTGTGGAAGTTTTTACAAGGGTGCTGAGCCTTTTTACCAGTTTCGGTTATTTTGAAGAAAAGCAGAATCGGCAAGTGCTGCAGGGAATGGTGAGCAGCCTAAGGGAAGGAGGTCTTCTTTATCTTGACTTTCTCAATGCGAAGAGAGTGGTTTCTTCAGATTGGGAAGAATATAAACGAGGAGAACTGTCTTTTCGGTCGCGAAAAATCATAACTGAAGGGCGGCAAGATGTCTTGAAAGATGTGCAGGTTTACCGAGAAGAAGATTTACTCACTTCTTATCAGGAAAGGGTGAAACTCTATGAACAAGATTGGTTCGAGGAAAACTTAGGAGCTCAAGGTGCACGACTGTTAAAGGTTTTTGGTGATTATTCAGGTGCTCCTTATGGCTCCGAATCCCCTCGGTTGATCATTCTAGCTCAAAAGAGGGCTGTGAGCTAGAGACTCTAAAAAGTGCTGTTGACTTTCTAGAACGAATGAGCCCAGAATAATGACGTCTTTTCTCAAGTAAAACATGCCTTCCACAGTTGATTATCTTGAACAAATCCAGGAGTTGGAGTCTCGTGCGGATAACCTTCGAGAAAACATTACTAGGTGGAAGGACGATCAGAAGGGTTACAAAGCTGGGAGCCAAGAAAGGAAAAGGCTGAATGTGAAATATACCGAGGCTAAAGACTCGTTGAAAGAGGTGAAGGAGCGGATTCGAAAGACCAAGGCTCTATTGAAAGAAGAATCGGTGGTAGAGATTCGTCGTGATAGAGAGAGTAGTGTCGATGTGCGAGTTGGTCGCCCTCCAAAAGGTATGGAAGGTCATCTTAAACCGAAGCGAGGGCGACCTCGAAAGGACAAAGGCATTGTTGTTGAAAAGGGAAAGCGTGGCCGTCCTCGTAAAGAGGTGGTTGAATTGTCCGCTTTTAGGCAAGAAGTTGAGGGCCTGCGAAAAGAGATGTCCATGATGAATGCGAAGATGGATCGACTATCTTGTCTTATACAACAACTAGCAAAG
>Ga0233432_10000674_pt1 | contig 32729 bp, 23 predicted proteins | sample SI_122_August201_6_FD_179870 | JGI IMG/M metagenome (GOLD analysis project Ga0233432, IMG submission 179870) | Seawater microbial communities from Saanich Inlet, British Columbia, Canada - SI_122_August2016_10_MG | ecosystem: Environmental > Aquatic > Marine > Inlet | place: Canada: British... | reverse complement strand
ATTCACCTTTGCAAGCGTCTCCTTTGCTTCTTTTTTTGACGTTTTCATTTTTACTGTTCTTCCGATTAAAATAGTCATTTGGTCAATGAGGATCGGTGGGCCCGGAGTATTAAAAAAGCCACCTCCAGAAGAAGGTGACTTTGTGATGAATTGTAAATGATTTGACGCTCTATTCAGCTGCTTTTTGCAACTCAACTCCAGCAGGCCATTTGGCGCCTTGATCAATCCATGCTCTCACTAGACCAATCTGGGTTTTGGTGAGAGCTTTATACTTTTCACGTTTGTCGATGGGTGGCATTTCCATTTCTTCAACAAGGTCTGTGATCATGTGCACCAAAGGGCTTTTGGCACTTTTTCCAGCAATGATTGCTTTTTCATCACTACTGCCTCCCGCAATGGCTTTTTCACGATTATTCATGAAATACTTGCCTTTGGCCCTCGGCTTGACGCCGTGGCAGTTGAAACACGATTTTTCCAAAAGCGGTTTGATATCTTTGATAAAATCTACTTTCTTGTCGGAAGCAGCAGGAAGTTTGCTGATATCAACCTCTTCTGCACCTTTCAAGTTCAAGCCGCATACCATCATAGCGACTACCAATGTGCTTAGCATTTTTTTTACTATTTCCATGTGATTTGATTTGACGATTCAATAATTGACTTATTCAAAACTTCTTCACTGCAGGTCAGGAGACGTCCTCCCATCGACGATTTTTGGCTGAATCCAGGACTGCGTCACAAATTTTGGCAGTTTCCAATGCTTCACGGAAGGTCGGAGAACAAACTTCGCCTTTGTCCAGACTGCGCAGAAAGTCTGCCACTTGATGCACAAAGGTATGCTCATAGCCGATACAAAGCCCAGGAACCCACCAGTTGCCCATGTAGGGCTGATCTCCATCGGAAACATGAATACTGCGCCAACCACGAACTATGCCTTCATCCGAATAATCAAAAAACTCCAAGCGATTCAAATCATGCAGATCCCAACGTATGGATGCATTTTCACCATTGATTTCGAGGGTATAAAGAGCTTTGTGACCGCGCGCATAGCGTGTGGACTCAAAGAGGCCAAGTGAGCCGTTGTTGAAATGGCAATGGAAGACACAGGCATCATCGATGGTGACTGGCATTTTTTCACCTGTATCCTGGTGAACCCGTTCCTTGATGAAGGTCTCTGTCATGGCGGATACGTCTTTGATTCCGCCATTCAACCAGACAGCAGTGTCAATACAATGTGCAAGAAGGTCCCCCGTTACGCCTGAACCAGCAGCCTGGGCATCCAGTCGCCATAGTGCGGCACCTCCTTGTGGTAGGTCTGCATTGATGGTCCAGTCCTGAAGGAAGTTGGCACGGTAGTGGAATATCTTGCCAAGCTTGCCGGAATCGATGATTTGCTTGGCAAGTGTGACGGCTGGGACTCGGCGATAATTATACCAGACCGTATTGGCCACACCGGCTTTTTCAACGGCATCAACCATGGGCAGGGATTCTGCCGCTGTGCGAGCCAGAGGCTTTTCGCAGAGAATCATCTTGCCAGCTTCTGCCGCAGCAATTGCGATCTCGGCGTGCGTGTCGTTTGGGGTGCAGATATCGATGGCATCAATATCATCTCTGGCTATCAAGGCTTTCCAATCCGTTTCCACAGATTCATATCCCCATTGATCGGCAAACTCCTGCGCCTTGGCTTCGGTGCGACCACAAATCGCTTTCAGAACGGGGCGATGCTGTACATCCCCGAAAAAATCGTTGACCCGTTTGTAGCCGTTAGAGTGGGTTCGCCCCATGAAGCCGTAGCCCACAAGCCCAATATTTAGTGGTTTTTTGTCACTCATTGTTTCTTGATTTTAAATGTTTGGTTTTCTTTGTATTTCCGGTTTCCGATCAGCAGCCGTGTGCGTTACGTACTTTGACCATCGCGTCAAGGATGGTGTTCCAGGTGGCAGGGTCTTCCAACGTTGCATTCGGGAACATACAGCCATCCCAACAGATATGCTTGATGCCCCGATCCTGGAAGTCTTTCAGCCAGTAGCTCGAGCAGCGAGTGATGTCGAGTTTTCCGTTTGGATCATCTGCTGGACAATGTTTGCCGGTCTTATCATGGGATCCTGCACCGTGCACTTCTCCGTCATTCTGAGCCACGTGAAAATCAATGGTCCAGGGACGCAATTTATCGGTCATTTGCTCATACGCAGCCCAGAATTCTTCCTCACCGTGCCCTTCCTTTAACAATGCATGCTCAGGTGCGTTATAACCCAGTGTGTATAAGTAAGTGTGCGCCAGATCTGCCTGGAAACCAAGCGACTCAGGCATGCCTACACCTTCGAGCAGGTCCAGCATGTCTTTCCACGAGTGCATGCCTGCCCAGCAGATTTCACCTTCAGCGGCGAGTCGCTCGCCATTGTCGGCAGCAATCCTGGCCGCTTCTTTGAATGTTTCGACAATTCTAGCCGTGTTGGTTGTTGGGTCTTCTTTCCATTTGGCAACACCGAATTCCGCAGAATCTATTCGAATACAACCGTACTTGCGCACGCCATGTTCATTGAAAATCCGAGCAACGCGGCAGGCCATTTTGACAGCACTCAGGAATTTACCCTGCTGCTCATCACTCCCCATGGCAGAGTCTCCAATGGTTCCAGGCCAAACAGGTGCGACGAGTGAGCCTACGTCAAAGCCCTTGCCTGCAATCAGGTCAGCGATTTTTTTCAGTTCGTCATCCGTCGCCTCAGGATTTGTATGCGGAAGGAAAAGAAAGTAATCAATCCCTTCGAACTTTTGACCGTTGACCTCCGCAGCAGCGGTGAGATCCAGCATTTTCTCGAGGCTGATAGGTGGTTCCTGTCCTTCATCGGTTCCTTTGCCGACCAGGCCGGGCCACATGGCGTTGTGCAATTTTGGACTCGTGTTACTCATGCAATTTCTTTCTAGTTTTTAGGATTATTCTTCTGCTACCAAAATGGTTCTCCTCGGACTGATCAGTGCTCCAAGGTCTCCAACAACCTCCCTTGATACCGGTTTGATTGCTGGGTAAATATGAACATAAAATACCAGTTAGACTGGCGGGATCAATTCCAAATTTATTTCCCCTCAGAGCTGGCTCTTTCACATGCCATTTATTTTGATCGAAGATTGTTTTTCACTGCCCATAGTCCTATTGTCACCCCATGCCTTCCTACGAGATGAGTCTCTCAAGAGTGGATAAATCCATTGAAAAGCGCGGTTTTACTCTGATAGAGCTTCTGGTAGTCATCGTGATCATAGCCATTCTCGCAGGCACGCTTTTGCCAGCGCTGTCAAAAGCGAAAATGAAAGCAAAGTCCGTACATTGCTTATCCAACCTGAAACAATGGGGCATTTACTTCACTCTGTATACGATGGATCATGATGATTACTTCATGTTTCCAGACGCCGGCGTATGGGTCGAGCCCCTGCGTCCGTATTACCTTGGGGGTGGGGAGAAGATTCGAGTATGTCCCCGCGCAGTGAAAAGTGAGGAGGAAGGGGCTCGAGGTGCTCTGGCTGCCTGGGATGTCCTTAATGAGCATACAGACATTCCTGAGGTGTTTCGCAGCAGTTATGCCATCAATAACTGGGTCTACAACATTCCTTCGGGAATGGATCGTCTTTGGGGGCATGCAGTGGAACCTAACTGGAAAAAGCATTCCATCTCAGGTTACGAAACGCCCAATATACCTCTCTTTCTCGGGGGATGGAGATGGGGAGGGCACCCTGATGATCACGGGAGCAATCACCGACCACCGACGTCAGAAGACGCTCACGGACATGGAATGGGACGATTTGCAATGAACCGGCACAGCGGTTTTGTGAACAGCGTATTCATCGATGGATCAGCGAGACCTGTTCGATTAAAGGCCTTATGGAGTTTGAAATGGCATCGTGAATTCGATGTGCACAATCAAAGACCGGCTTGGCCACAATGGATGCAGGGAATGCCTGAGTAGGGGACTGAAGCCACTTTGATCATGCATGCGAAAAGGTTCTTCATTTTCCAAAACGCCATTATGCAGGACAAGCTCTTGTCAGAACAGATCCCGACCAGCTAGTATTCCATGCACATTTATGACCCAATTTATCAAGACTAACTGGCCATTGTTTGGTCTGACTATATTGGCTGCGATCATCATGGGAGTGATCATTGACAAAAAACGCAATGACTTGCCCGGTATTCGAGAGGAAATGCGACAGGAAAAACTGAAGCGTTCACAGGCGATGACAACGTCAGGAACAAACAAACTAATCCGTGGAGAAAATTAATTCTCCTCGTTCAAAAATATCGATACCTATGAACAACTGGCATGATCGATCTTTAACAATCAACTTTTGTTGTTTGTTCCTATGTATGCACATCAGCTGGGTTTTCAGTTTGCTTGGGCAGGGAAATTCACAACTTGATCCATTTGCTGCAGGGGTGAGGACAACCGAACCATCCAGCCCAGCTCAGGAGAGAGATGATTTCGAGCTGCCAGCAGGCTTTGATATTGAGCTGATTGCATCCGAGCCGGATATTTCAAAGCCCATGAACATGGCCTTTGACGCAAAAGGGCAACTGTGGGTAACGGATACTTTGGAATACCCTTTTCCCGCTCCCTTAAATCAGAAGGGCAGGGACAGTATCAAGGTGTTTTCTGATACGGATAAAGATGGGGCATATGACAAGATCACCACCTTTGCTGATGGATTAAACATTCCGATTGGCTTGTATCCATACAAAAATGGAGTGCTGGTCTGGAGCATCCCGAACCTCTGGTGGTATGAAGACACGGACGGCGATGGAATGGCTGACAGACGAGAAAAACGTTATGGTCCATTAGGATGGGAACGAGACACGCACGGTATGAATGCCTCTTTCACCAGAGGGTTCGACGGTTGGTTGTATGCTACGCATGGATTCAACAATGACACAACGATCGTAGGAACCGACGGTTCCAGAGTGGTCATGAATTCTGGTAACACGTATCGTATTCGTCTGGATGGAAGCCGAGTGGAACAGCATACTTTCGGTCAGGTCAATCCATTCGGCATGTGTTTGGATCCATTGGGGAATTTTTATACAGCAGACTGCCACAGCGCTCCTGTTTATCAGCTTGTAAGAGGCGCCTATTACCCCAGCTTTGGCAAACCTCATGATGGATTGGGCTTTGCTCCTACCCTGATGTCTCATGCCCATGAGTCCACTGCTATTTGTGGTATCGTTTTTTATGATGATGATCAATGGCCTCTTGAATATCGTGAGAATGTTTTCATTGGTAATGTCATGACCAGCAAGTTGAATCGAGACGCGCTTCTCGCTGCAGGTTCATCCCGCAAGGCCATTGAGATGCCAGATCTTCTGAAAACCACAGACCCATGGTTTCGTCCTGTGGATTTGCAGTTAGGGCCGGATGGAGCCCTGTATATTGCTGACTTTTACAATCGCATCATTGGGCATTATGAAGTTCCGCTGAAACACCCGGGAAGAGATCGCGAGCGCGGTCGCATTTGGAAACTCACATACAAAGGAGGGCCTGGCAGGTCAAGCAGAGGACATGGATTACCGGACTTCAGTCAAATGGATCATGCTCATATTATTGCCGAGTTGGGACACGCCAACATCACCCGAAGAATGTTGGCTACACACTATGCGGTGGATTCGGAAGACGAACAACTGATCAGGCGCATACGCCGACTACTGAACCGAGGTGACCTTGAAAACTGGAAACAGCGGGTGCATGCATTATGGGTTACGGAGCGTTCAGGTTTAATGAACGATGCTATCCTTGGGGACGTGGTGCATGATGAATCCATGGAGGTTCGAACCCATGCCATGCATCTGCTTGCGGAACGCAAAGATTGGAACAAGACTCAGCAAAACTGGGTTCTCCTTGCACTGCATGATGATCATCCTAATGTGCAGCGCGCGGCGGCAAACGCCCTGAGCCTTCACCCGAATGAAAACCACATACGCCCATTGATCAAAGTCAGAGAAACGACTCCAGATAATGACCCTCAATGGCTGCATGGGATGCGATTGGCCTTGCGTAATCAACTGCGCGATGAGGATTCCTGGCACAGCCTCATGGGATACGATTTCAGTGAAATAGAAGCAGAGCGCATAGCAGATGTCGCTCTTGCTGTTCGCTCGGAAAGTGCAGGTGACTTTCTGGTTTGGCTGGCTTCGAGATATCCAGTGAAAGAAGCTTCTCTCTTACAAACTTTCAGGCATGCGGCTCGGTATGCTTCCAGAGAGCAATTGAATAATCTGGCGCATTTGGTACCTCGTAAATTCCCGAATAAACCGGAATTGCAACTGGAACTTTTTCAATCAGTTAAACAGGGGTTGCTCGAGCGAGGTGAAGACATGTCACCTTCTATTCGAAATTGGGGAAGCCAAATGGTGAGGCGGATCATGCAGGAAAATATTACAAGTGGAGAAACTTGGTCCCATCATCCTATTGATGGATTGAAAAACACTCCCAACCCCTGGTTTTTGCAAGTAAGGTCATCAGCGGACGGGGATCGTGATGCGACATTTATTTGTAGTCTTCCAGCTGGAGGTGAATCCTATACCGGCATACTCAGATCTCCCACCTTCAAGTGTCCTGAGCAAATGAGTTTTTACCTTGCTGGACACGATGGTTATCCTGACAAACCGCGTCAAAAGAAGAATGGACTCAGGCTTGTTGATTCAATATCTGGAGAGGTATTGCAGGAAGTATATGCTCCCAGGAATGACACCGCTCAACCCTGCACCTGGAACTTGCTCGAATTCACTGGCAGGAATGTTTTCCTGGAAATCGTTGATGCTGATGAAGGGGCCGCTTATGCATGGCTTGCATTAGGCCGTTTAGAGCCAGAAGTGATTTCCTTTCCTGAACTGTCGCCCAATGAAGCAGGCCTGCGACTGATATCCGCTGCACAACTCGCTGGGGAACTTGAGTTGAATCAATACATACCCAAGCTCAAGCAATGGATCATTGGGCCAGTTCCCGATGCGTCCGTTTCAATTGCCGCAGCCAAGGCATTATCAAGATTGGACCAAGCAAATCTGCCTGCCCGCCTAGCCGAGTTCCTCCAACATTCGGAAAAATTGGGCACAGCGATCACCGCTTTACGAAAAGCCATGATTGCAGAGACTCACACCACTCAGGGAGCACTCCTCAGTGCAATGGTTGGGACGCTTCCTCTGAGGTATCAGCAGGAGGTCATGAACTTATTGAGCAACCAGGCCACATCCACTGGCTGGCTAGTGACGCAAATCAAAGAAGGTCGCCTTTCTCCTCTCACCCTTCGCAACCAGGTCGCATACAGTAAAATGGAATCCGTCGTAAGCGGGGATTTGAAAATTTTACTGAAAGAATTGAAAGATAGCCTTCCGGCTCCGGATCATTTGTTGCAGGACCTGATCGACCGACGCTCAGAGGGGTTTGATTTCCAGAACGCCAATTTGACTAATGGACGTGCGTTATTTGAGTTAGCCTGCTCACAATGTCACCAGATTGCAGGTAAAGGAGCTTTGATTGGCCCTCAATTGGATGGCGTCGCCAGCAGGGGAGTGGCAAGATTAACCGAAGATATCCTCGCTCCGAGTAGAAACATGGACCCTGCTTTTCAGGTATACCTAATCACATTGGCTGATGGTGAAGTCATGTCGGGAATGCCAAGAAGAGAGCAGGGGAACGCGTTTGTTTTGGCCGATGCTTCCGGTCAGGAATTAACAGTCAATCTCTCCGATGTTCGAACTCGAAAGCAGGTATCTCAATCACTCATGCCAGATAATTTTGATGCATTATTCGATGATCAGCAATTCACCGATCTGGTAGGATTCCTGCTGCAAAAGACATCCCACTGAGGATGCTTGCCAAACTAAAAAACGTGATTAAAAACCCGGTAATTCAGCTCAAGCTTCTTTCACAATAATTTTTCCACCTGACACATATGACATTTAAATATTACATATTAGCGCTCATCGTTTGCTTTATTGGCAAGTTTTTCTCTTCACCGCTGCAAGCACAAATGTTGTCAGTGAAAATTCAAACCCAAGGCCATCAGGCAATAAAATTGAATTGGCTCGATTCAGGCAGCTCTTACACATACGCGGTAGAGTATCGAGATTCCCTTGAGAAAGATGAATGGAAATTATTACCACGAACGGGAGGCTGGCCCGCCCGTATCTTCACCTTTGAAGATACCCTGCAAGAAGGAACGGGGAGTAGATTTTACCGTGTCGTTGCTTCTTCAATGACTCAGGATGCTGATCGAGGTAAATTGATTTCATGGGAACTTGTCGATGAGCTGAGCGCGTTTCAACTTAATTTTGGATTAGCATTATCCGGTATTGATTCCTTTATTGCCGAGCAAGGGGTCAAAATCTACAAATTGACATATGAGACTGTTGACGTTCATGGAAGAGTGACAATGGCTTCAGGGCAAGTGGCATTTCCCGAAAACAAAAACCAGGCCTTGCCCCTTGCATCCTACCAGCATGGAACGGTCATCAACACGGACGAAGTACCGTCTAGGTTCTCATTCAGCAATCAGGAATCTATTGTAGCCCCAATCATGGCGTCCAATGGATATATCGGCATTGCGCCAGATTACCTTGGTTTGGGAGATTCAAGCGGCCTGCACCCATTCATCCTAGCCAAACCAACAGCCACAAGTGTGGTGGATATGACAAGAGCAGCAAAATCGCTTGCGCAGAAGAAAGACTACATGATTTCGGATAAACTCTTTCTCTTTGGTTATTCCGAGGGGGGATATGCCACGATGGTTACTCATCAGGAGATGGAGCGTTACCATGCGGAAGAGTTTTCTGTGACGGCATCAGCCCCCATGGCTGGTCCTTACAATGTCTCAGGTATTTTGATTGATACCTTGCTCGGGGATCGATCCTACTCAAATCCTTTCCATCTGGCCTATCTCATCCTGTCATATCATGACGCCTATGGTTTATTTGAAAATGCTTCAGAAATTTTTTCAAAGAACTTTTCCCCGAGAGTCGAGGATTACCTAAATGGTGTTTCCAGTTTTGAATCACTTAGTTCAGGATTACCCAAGATCCCCTTGCAGATGTTGAATCCGGATTTCGTCGAAGAGTTTTCAAGTAATCCTGGTCATCCTTTCCGATTGCTTCTCCAGCAGAATGATGTTTTCCAGTGGGCGCCACAAGCACCCATTCGCCTGATTCACTGTTCGGGAGATTTGACGATTCCTTTCGAAAATTCGCAACTGGTATTCAATCACATCAAACAGATGGGAATTGATCAGGTCGAACTCATCAACCCATCAACGACAGGGGATCATTCTCAATGCATATTGCCTGCGCTGGCAAGGGCCAAGGAGTTATTTGACGAAATGAAAGAATGAGGGGAGGCAATGTTTTACTGATTGTCGTCGTTCATTCAGCTTGCTGTTGAATTTGTTTAGAAAGCTTTTTTTCAATGCCGGCTTTTTATACCAGCATTTACTCAGTTTCAGAATCTTCGGGAGGCAATTCAGAGTATGTTTCGCACATTTGCTGCAGGACCTGACTGAAATCATCCAGCCCAGTTGCAGGTAATATAATCGTATCTCTGCGGCCCCCAACATCTTCAGTAATCCTGAGAAATCGACCTCTGGGGTTTTCCTTTAAAGTGAAAATGAACGTTTTTCGTTCTACCTGAATTTTTTCAGTCCGAAGGGTGTCTTCGTTGATATTTGGCTTACCACCGTAAGATGGTTTATCGTTAGAGTTCATAATAATCCTACAAAATTACACTGAAAACCTTAGCTGGGATAAAGTTAAATTTCATAGAGTGTGTGGGTTTTGTCAACCGCGAAATTGTTGGGCCCGTAATTCCCTGTAACCATTAGCTCCATTTGAAACATGGAGAAGATGCGAAAGGGATCCACCAAGAATGATCAGATGCAGGAAATAAAAGCCTGTTTTCCAGGTGCGATATGCCTTTGATCCTTGCCGTTGGTCCTCATTACTTGCTCCTGCTTGATGTGCTTTGAGGTGATGTTTTTGCATCATCGGATAAATATTCCACTTGAGTAGTGCCGATATAATGATCAGAAAAATTAAAATACCGATCCGAAGACGGAAAATAGGACGTCCCTGATACCATTGGATAGCACACAGTTGAAATAAAGCTACCAATGCACAAAGCAATATCAAATCGATGTAATGTTTAAGCAGTACGTGCATCGCTGCTGCTGCAAATGGCTCCGGAATCAATTCAACCATTTCCGGAGATTGAAACCCTGATCGAATACAAATCAAAAACAGAAGCGTCGCACCAAACCAAAGGGCCGCATTGGCGATTCCTATGATACGTAAGAGTGGTAACACAATTCGAAGCATAGATACGACTGCCACCGTGAGACAAGAAACCTTTTTGATTGCCTTTTGAATAAAAACGCGAACAACGGCAAGGCAGGTCATCTTAATACCCTCCTATATTAAACATAACAAATATTGTGCGAAGATAAAAAGGCAGTGATTTGGTAACGCTTATTTGAAATTTGGACTTAAGGAAATTCAGCCGGTCTTCTGATGCATTTGCTGTCTTTTTTGGTGACTGTGCGTTTTCTGATCTGAAATTCCAGTGTCTTCCGACTCCAGTGCTTCCAGATAAGGGCGCAAAACAATCGGGCGGTCATTCCTGCCACCGTGTTGATAATCCTCCCATAAAGATTTCGCTGCACGTTCAGGTTTTATCGAAGCAAATTCAACCAAGTAATCGAAGACGCATTCCAGAAGTTTTGTTAAGGCAATTCCGTGCCTACGACCGGTTGTGCGGTAGAGCCAATCGCTGAATTTCAGAAAGCTATTAAAAGGGTCTTGCGATTTTTCCCAGATAAAGTGAACCGACTGCAAAAAATTTCCACTGTTGCCGACCAGATCCCAATACCTTGCAAATCGTTTCACTCGTTGCAAATCTGCAAAAGATATGTCTTTTGTGTTTAAAACTTCATAGGGCGGGCAATCATCATATGACATTTCAAATTCGGCTTCGTGCCGCACAATGGGTGTCCCACGTAATCGCTTCAAGATTCCGATTTGAATTTCCTGCGGATTTAAATGAATCAATCGGTTAAATCCCTCGCCAAACGATTCCAGATTTTCACCTGGTAACCCTGCGATTAAATCTACGTGCAAGTGCACACCCGTCTGGTTGCGCAGAAATTTCAAATTATCTTCAAGTTTATCCAGATTTTGTCGCCGACTGATGTTGTTCGAAACTTCTGTGTTAAAGGATTGGATACCAATTTCAAACTGGATACTGCCCTCCGGGAATTTGGCAATGATTTCCCTCAAGGGCTCAGGCAATCGATCTGGAATCATTTCGAAATGAAGAAATAATCCAGGTTCTATTCGCTCAAGGAAAAAATGGAGTATCGCTTTGCCTGTATTGATGTTCAGATTGAAAGTTCGATCCACAAATTTAAAATGACGCAATCCTCGCTGGAATAGTTGATCCATGGCTTGCAGAAAGGATTCAATCGGGAACGCTCTGACAGGCACATCCAGCGAGGAAAGGCAAAATTCGCAAGTGAATGGGCAACCCCGAGATGCTTCTACATAGACGATTCGGTTTTGAAGATCTGCTGAAGCGTATAAATCATATGGATGATGAATGCTTTTAACATCAGGGATGGCCGCGTGTATTACTTTTTTTTGAGTCAAACGACCAGCTTCCGGCTCAATGAGCAGGTCTTTGCACAAATCATAAAAGGCTAAGTCAGCTTCACCAGTTATAAGGTAATCAACCTGCTTGAGCCATTCCTGTTCCGAGTGTTCATAGCTAACTTCAGGTCCACCTACGATGATTTTTAAATCTGGTTTCAGTTTCCTGAGGATTGATACTAATTTGGAGATCGGCTCAACATTCCAGATATAAATACCGAAGCCAAGAATTGTTGGTGATTTGTCTAATATACTTTCTGCGATATCATTAATTTTCTGATTGATGTCAAACTCAAGTATGCTGGTTCGATCGGCAAGATCCTGCATATTTGCATGCAGATAACGTAACCCGAAAGATGCGTGAATATACTTCGCATTAAGCGTGACTAAAATGATATTGGAATGCATTCAGAGAAGAAATAAAGAGTGCGATGAAAAACACGTCAGTCATTTTAACGCAGTTAAACTAACTGACAAAAAACGTATTTTATGACTATGAATCTAAACCTTACCCTGCTTTCTCCAGCGATATAATGTCGTAGGATGAATTCCTAGTTGCGCAGCAACCCAGCCAAGGTTTTGGTCCGATTGAGCAAGAAGGTCTCTCGCTAAAGCCATTTTTTGCTTTGGAGACAGTGCGGGTGGCGTTGGCCAATAGGGCTGTTGTTGATTTTGCCCGGGAACTTGAAATTGGCCTGCCCCGTATGAAGGCTCCCCTGCTCCACCTACATTTGGCATCCCGTAAGCATTCGGGGCAGGTTGTCGAGTCAAGGGATTCGAGTGAGGTGTCATCTCATTGAGGCCAGTGGACAAAACCGATTCCATTCCGGGATGAGATCCTCTTGGATCCTGTTGCGTTGCGGGTGTCATGGAAGAAGATGATACTGGTTTTTCCCACCAGGCAGTTCTAAGGATAGGTCCATCATGCAAGACTACCATGCGGTCAATGTGACTTTTTAATTCACGCACGTTCCCGGGCCAGTGATAATCCTGGAATTCTTGAACTAACTCAGGCTCGATACTATCGAAGTGCTTACCGAATCGCTCGCTTGCCATGTCAAGAAACAGCCTCACGAATTGTGGCACATCGTCATTGTGCATTCTCAATGGTGGAACGCGCAGTGTAATTTCAGAGAGCCTGAAGTATAAATCCGTCCTGAAATTCTGGCGTTCCGTTTCGTTATCCAAATTCCTGTTGGTTGCAGAAATTACTCGCAAATCTACTGAAAAGTCCTCTGCCCCACCAATTTTACGTGCCTTTCTTGTTTCCAGGAATCGTAGAAGTTTGGGCTGAAGTCCCATGTCGAGCTCGCCTACTTCGTCAAGGAAAAGTGTACCTCCATTGGCTTGCTGAACGAGCCCTTTTCGAGTTTTCAATGCTCCGGTGTAAGAACCTTTTTCTGCACCAAACAGCTCAGCTTCGATGAGGTCTTTCGGTATTGCGGCACAATTTACCGCTACAAAAGGTTCTCTGCCGCTGCTGGAATGAAGCGCTTGAGCCACGCGTTCTTTTCCAACTCCGGATTCACCTAATATCAGAACTGTTGCATCGGTAGGCCCTAGACGCTCAATCCCCTGGCGAAGGTTTTGCATTGCATGCGATTCACCTACCAGAATGTCCTTCGATTCCAAGGGTTTACCGCCGTAAATCTGGATCCACAATTGTTGTGACTCCCCTGCTTTACGAACGGCCGATTTCCACCGATTCACGTCATCCTCGAGGTCCAATACATCGTAGGCACCGTCGCGCATGGCGTTTACGGCTTCCAGAGTCCCCATTTGATAACCAAAGACAATGTAATTCCGGCTCGTTTGACTGAGTCGAACGCGGATTTTTGGCCAGGAAGGTTCTTTGGTCGCTTGATGCGGAACCATGTAAACACTGTCGTGGGTATTATGGCTCAGTTCCTTGATATTATCAGTTTCAAAAAACTGGCACCGGTATCCCAGCGAAGTAACCCACGTCTCGGCTTTTTTGGAGTCCAAGTGAATTAGTAATTGAATGATCATTCGCTTATAGATCCCAAGAAGCTCACAAAACGTTGTTTTTTGCAATGAAAAACAATGCAAACGCTTGAATTCAGGTATTGGATACCGACATTTGCATTGTTTTGTATTTTATCACATCACCACTTTTGAAATCTCAGGAAAATTAATTAGGGATAATTAAACCTAGAAATGAATCGAGATTGATGTTTTCAATCGCCATTCATGGGCTGTCATTACCGTTTACCTGGGTAGTTTGGGTACTAAACTGTTTTGTTCTATATCTACCGGATACAACGCATGCATTGAAGCTAACTGGTTGATCAAACCTCTCATCATTGCCTGAAGTTTGACTGGTTCTTTTTCTGCCAAATTCGTGGATTCAAATGGATCTTTTTTCAAATGAAATAATTCGTAATGGCCGCCATCAAACTGACGCCGCCTTCCAGAGCTTAAAATATCGGGTAGGGCGTGAAAAATTACCTTCCAATCACCATCTCTCCAAGTGGTGAAATAATTACTTCGGTGCACTGCATGCGGATAATGCATCAGGAAGTGCTCGGAGCGATTTGGGTCTGAGATGCCCGTCAGTAGCCTTCGCAAGGATAATCCGTCTAATGCGTGATTGGATGGTAAGGTTTGCTTTGCTTCAATAAGTTCAAACAATGTGGGGAAAATATCAGTTACATTGGCAACTTGCCTTTGAATCGCTCCAGCTTTGATTGGTAACTTTCTTTGCCAGATATTTTTACGGTTTTCATGCAGCCAGGCTGCTATGAATGGGACACGCATCCCGCCTTCATAATGTGCCCCTTTTTTTCCTCTCAATGGGGCTGCACAGGCAACTTCATGTTGATGACCAAGTGGAGCATCTGAACCATTGTCACCTAAAAATAAAACGATCGTATTGTCAGCTATTCCCAGATTTTCCAAATGATCCATCGTGTCTCCAAGGCTTTTATCCATTCCTTCAATGAGTGTCGCAAATGCCTGAGCCTGTCTGGGTTTTTCTGAATGCACATAATGACTCGCAAATCGCGGATCTGATTCAAATGGTGAATGTACCGCGTAGTGCGAGAAGTAGAGAAAGAAGGGTTTTTCTGATTCAACGCATTCGCTGAGGGCTGTTTTTGCTTCAATCGTCAGCGCTTCACTCAGAAAGGTGTCGCTCCCATGGTATTTTTCAAGATGGGGAACAGCATGGTGTTCTCGCTTTGTACCATGGCCATAGTTTTTTTCGCCATAATAACTTCCTGGAGCACCGAATGCTGCACCTGCGATGTTCACATCAAATCCAAGGTTCAGCGGTTCAGAGCCTTCAGTGCCTGTTGGACCAAAATGAGCTTTCCCGACATGGATGGTGCGATAGCCTCTTTGCCTTAACAATCGAGGCAAGGAAACGCTGTCTTTGCCTAATCCTTTCCACTGCCATTGAGGAGGACCTTGGGGGCCTCGATTATTATTGCTTGGATTGATCCAATTGGTGGAACGATGTCTGGCCGCATTTTGTCCGGTCATGATGGAAATTCTGGTAGGTGAGCAAACACTCATTGCATAGAATTGATTGAAGCGAATCCCACGCTCAGCCAGACGCTCCATCGAAGGTGTCCTGTAAAAATCATTGAGTGGATACCTTTTGGCGTTTCCCTTTGTATCCGTAAGGAAAGGCAGGGATGTATCCATGACCCCCATGTCATCGACGAGGAAAATCAATATATTGGGTAGAGAAGTTGCTGAGAATAAAGTGATATTGCCCATGCATTGTGCGATCAGAGTTGTCACAACGAGCCAGATATGTGTGCGTTGAATGGTGGGCCGGATCATTCTCAAATCATTGCCATTTGTCTTGCAACAGGCAAGTGCTGAATTCAAGAGATATACCACGGATACTCAGTTTGGCACGACCTATTGCAGAGTAGCTCCCCTGGATGGATTGTGTTGATTCAAATATTGTATGCACCCAACAGAATCCTTAACTTGATCTCTACGTCACCAAGAAAAGCAATTCGAGAAGGTTGGTAATCACATGGATCGTGATCAAGCAGGAACCCCCAAAGCCAGATCAGCACAAGCCATTTTGGCGGTGTTTGTCCTTTCCTTGATTGTATATGGGTTCCTCCAACCGAACTCCCGCTCTCCAATCGTCGATTCGAATGAGCGGAATATCATTAATGCATCGACACGGGACCGCGTAAAAAAAATTCAGATCGAGGAAGGGCGTCAAGCCAAGACTCTGTGGTCCGATGAATACATGGCTCAGCATCTTGGGCGATCCTTGGAGCGTTGGTGGGATCGCATCAATGCCTCTTCCCCCAGACTCCAGGCTCTGGCTGATATTGGAAAAACTACCACGGTATTGATGAACCATTGGAAGCTTCATGCAACAATATCTCATTTGAATATTGAACGATTCATAAGCACGGGAAAAAGCCTTTCCTATGATTCGGCAGCTTGGAAGTCTTTCATAGTAACTTCGATGAAAGGTGGATGGACACTGGAGCATATCGAGTTCAGGCACATTGAATTCATTCCTTCCAGCCAAGGTATTCCCCGAACCAGTGAATTTTTCTTCAGGGCGGGCATTTCAAACACGAACACTCAACACAGATGTCTCCTGACAGGTCCTTTGAAAGTCCAATGGAAAAACACGGACCTGCCACAAGGTGATATCAACCAGATTGAACAAATTGATGTGAGTTCACTGGAGCTAGTTTCGGCGCGGACAGGTCAACCCTTTAAACTCATTCATGAAGAAACGATCGAGCCTCCAGAAAATGCGGAGTCAATCGATCCTTTACTCGTATATGACATAGACGGAGATGGTATATCCGAGATTATTTTAGCCAACAAAAACAAATTGCTTCGCTATCATCCTGAAGGCTATTTCACTTCATCTCCTCTGTGCACCTTTCATCCCGGCCTGATATCAACAGCTGTGCTCGCGGATTTGAATGGGGATGGTATCACTGATTTCATCTCTCATAAGCAAGAAGGTCTGGTTGTCATCCCTGGAGCGCCGAATGGCCTCTTTGATCAATATGAAATCATGCTTCGCCCTGCTGATAGCCGCACCGTTTACCCGATGGTTTTGAGTGTTGGAGATATGGACAGAGATGGCGATTCCGATATCTTTCTCGGCCAATACCGTGTTCCATATGAAGGAGGTGCATTACCCACACCCTTCTATGACGCCGATGACGGGTATCCGTTTTTCTTGTTGAGGAATCTAGGTAACTGGGAATTCGAGGATGTGACTGAGTCTGCACTGCCGAATGCCCGTCGACACCGAAGAATTTACAGTGCTTCACTAGCCGACCTGGACGGAATCAACGGTCTGGACCTCATCGTCGTCAGTGATTTTGCCGGGGCGGATCTGTATCTCAATGATGGAACCGGAAATTTCAAAGTCGCCACCAATCGATTCGGAGACTCCCATGGTTTCGGGATGGCTCACACGTTTTCGGATTTCAATGTCGACGGCAAACTCGATCTTTTGATGATAGGGATGACCTCCCCTACGGTTGATCGATTGGAATTTTTAAATCTACGGCGATCAGGTTTGACTGAGGATCATTCACTGAGGCGACGGGTTGCAAGCGGTAACCGCCTCTTTTCATCAACTCAGAGCATGGGCTTCGAACAAAACGAACTGAGCCTCTCTGTAGGGCGCGCTGGTTGGGCATGGGGATGTTCATCGGCAGACTTTGACAACAATGCTTATCCTGATGTCATCATCGGCAATGGACTTGAAACAAGGCAATTCGTGCAAGACTACGAGTCGGAATATTGGCTGCACGACGCATTCATTGCCGATTCGGAGCCAGATCCGATTGCCTACCTTTATTTCAAGGAGAAATTCGCTCAAACGCGTGGCAAAGGTCAATCCTATGGGGGATACGAGAGCAATCGCCTATTCCTGAATTTAGAGGGTAAATCATTTGTAGACGTCGGGCACTTGTGGGGATTGGGGCTTCAGCGCGACACACGCAACGTGGTGACAGATGATTTCAATGGGGATGGGCTGGTCGACTGCCTGTTCACACACTACGAAGCATGGCCCGATGAGAGTCAAGTGTTGCGCATCTACCAGAACGAACTGCAATCGACATCGAATTGGATCGGTTTTCGGTTAGCAAGCGAACCGAAACAAGCTTCTCCCGTAGGTGTTACGATTGAGATTGAAACAGAAAACCTCAGGCAGGTGAAGACGATCGTAACTGGAGACTCATACAGATCTCAACACGCTCAATCCGTTCACTTTGGCATGGGAAGTGACTCACTGGTCCAGTCTGCCATAGTAACATGGCCCAATGGGCATCAAATCAATATTCGAAAACCACAGATCAACAGGTATCATCGAATTACCTGGCTTTCTCAATCTTTGCTCAACGATAAGGAATGAGCTGAATGCGTTCGGCGTACCAAGCGATGTCTTTCTTTCCGGCGGCATCGAACGGTTTGGTTGCACCATAACTGTAATTGACTGGGTATATCGATGAATTGCTGAGCCACTTGTGCACCTCGGCATGACCATCCGCAAATGAAAACCCAGCTGCACCATTGTGGTAAGAAGCAGGTCGATCCTGCCAGTTATTGACGTTGGGGTCCGTCACAAAAAAGGCGTCGTTGATGGAGTCGGGATGTTCATCAAGGGTCAGGTACGTCATGCTTGGCTGAACCACGTCGGATGTTTTGATAAATTGACGATAGCGTCCTCCGAAAGCCCAGCTTTTACCGCGTGCCGTATTGTCTGCAGGGTCATTATTCGATCTGCCAAACAAAGCATTCATGGAGTTGCTGCGAACTCGTTGTGTGTAACCTGCCTTACGCTGCTGCTGGCTTAAAAAATGATCGGCGGGGCATTTGTAAATACCAACGGCTCCGTCAGTGTATTGGCCAAGTACGCCATTTTTGATCCAAGCGATATTTGTAATGCTACGTGTCGCGACAGAATTACCGGTTCCCCAGGACATGATGTTGTTGACCCAGTTATTGAACTTACCTGAAGTGATGGCGTCCCGCGTTCCGGGGATGGTGAAGTTATTTGCACATCGATCGTCGTAATCCACAGCATACATGGTCCACCCGAGCACAAGCTGTTTGTTATTGCTGAGGCAGGAAATGCCTTGAGCCTTCGTTTTAGCTTTCGACAATGCAGGTAAAAGCATGCCAGCGAGAATCGCTATGATCGCAATGACGACAAGAAGTTCAATCAGAGTAAAACCGCGTTTTGTTGCATGAAATTTACTTGGGATCATGAATATCATTGTCGAATGAATAATTAAACTGGTCAAGTCTGAATCTGGAACAGCAAGGGATAGAAAAGCCCCGTCCTAAAAATCGAATTACAACCAAATCACAAATGAACCACCTGCAGGCTGCCTCTCCCCTTACCTGTATTCAAAGACCGTGCTTGAAAAGAAAGTCATATGATTGGATTCTTATCAGAGGTTCATCCACCCGTGACTGGAATTAAAACAAGACAATGTTAAAAATTATCTCGACTCTATGAATCCATACCTAAAACGAATACCCGAAGTAATTCCATTTCTTTGCCTTGCGCATGCTTTTTTAAATCTTCCCCAGGTGTCCGCCGATTCCGGGGTTAAAGAACCCGCTCTCCCCACATTCAAGGACGGAGAAGCTCAAATCGTAGATCGATTCAACGATTCGGATATGTGGATTCGACATGATCTTTGGGTAGAAACCGAATTCGATTCCGATGATGATGGGAAACTCGACCGAATGCACGTCGACGTGACGCGTCCTCGCCAAACAGACACGGAGGGATTGAAGCTACCCGTGGTCTATGTCACCAGCCCTTATTTTGCCGGCACGGGCCCCAGTGGCGTTGAATACTTCTGGGATCCAAGGCATGAAGTCGGAATGAAGCCACCTGAGCGTAAAAAGTCGCCAGCTGTCAAACGCCGGGGAGAACGCCCCATCATCTCGAAAAGTCATGTCAAAACCTGGGTACCACGTGGTTATGTAGTTGTTCATTCCTCCTCACCCGGAACAGGTCTTTCTCAAGGTTGTCCCACTGTCGGAGGGGACAACGAATCACTGGCTCCAAAAGCGGTGGTTCAATGGCTTACGGGGAAGGCAAAAGGCTTCACAAGTGCTGGTGGCAATGAAAAAGTTGAGGCCTACTGGTCTACAGGCAAAATAGGCATGACCGGCACGTCCTATAACGGTACTCTGCCACTAGCCGCTGCAACCACGGGTGTGGAAGGTCTGGAAGCGATCATCCCTATCGCGCCGAACACTTCCTACTATCACTACTACCGTTCCAATGGATTAATCAGACATCCGGGAGGATACGTCGGTGAGGATATTGATTGTTTGTATGATTTTATCCACAGCGGAAATCCTGATACCGATGCGCATTGTGATTGTGAAGTGCGTGACAAAGTCATGGCGGATGGATTTGATCGAGTCACCGGCGATTACAATGAATTCTGGGCAGGAAGAGATTATTTGAATGATTTAGCCCCCCTGAAGGCGGCCACCCTGATGGCGCATGCGTTCAATGACTGGAACGTCATGCCTGAACACAGCGTCAGAATTTATCAGGCTCTCAAGGAAAAAGGTATCCCCGTTCAAGCCTTCTTTCACCAGGGTGGACATGGAGGCCCCCCTCCTCTGAAACAAATGAATCGTTGGTTCACACGCTACCTGCATGGCATTCAAAACGATGTTGAAAACGAACCCAAGGCCTGGATCGTAAGAGAAGGAGATGAGCGTGAAAAACCGACTTCCTACTATGATTACCCCAACCCCGGAGCCAAGCCGGTGACTCTGCACCTGACATCAGGAGCTCCTGAAAGCGGTAATCTCGCGCTCGAAAAAACGGATAACCAGGGCACAGAGACACTGGTAGATAATTTTTCATTTACCGGCGAAACACTTGCTCAGGCGGAATGGACGGACCATCGTCTCATCTACATGACTGAGCCATTGAAGGCACCGGTCCACTTATCCGGGACGCCTTCCATAAGCATTCGACTCTCCAGCAGCAAACCAGCGGCCAATCTTTCCGTCTGGATGGTATCCCTTCCATGGAATGGTGGGAAAAATGCCAGGATCACCGATAACATCATCACGCGCGGCTGGGCGGACCCACAAAATCACAGTTCCATCTGGGAAAGTGAACCACTCGTGCCCGGGAATTTCTATGACTTGACGTTTGATCTACAACCCGACGATCAGGTAATTCCCAAAGGCCAGCAAATCGCGCTCATGATTTTTGCCAGTGATCGTAATTTCACAGTGAGACCCGATCCCGGCACCGAGCTTACGATTGATCTGGATGCCACCTCTCTATCCATTCCCATTGTCGGTGGAAAAGACGCCTGGGAGTCAGCTTTCTGCGAATGAGCCGCATTTTCAACCTGTGATTTATTCACGGATACAATTCTGGTTCCTGAGGGAGTAAGGCCAGACAGGTGCTGCGCTCTCCCATGAATGGGGAGCCCCGTCCATGAGTGGTTTCTCGCCGCCCTGCTCTTCCATGCGTTCTCACATTCAGGGCTGCGTTTGGTAGACACGGAATAAAAACCTCGCCTGAATTCCAACGAATATAGGGAATGGACAGTGTGAAGCTCGGAGCAACCCAGAGCATTTCATCGGCAGGGAATGCAAAAGCATTGCACATCTGCGTGAGCGGTAAGAGAAGTCGGCAGAACAATCAGGGATTTCTTACCCTTGAGCGAAGCGGACGTCTCTAAATGGCAAAACACCCTTCATTCGCCATTGACCAATGGATCTTTGTGGTTTGTGATGGATCCATGAAACTACCTATTTATCAGTTCATCCATGTGGCTTCGATGGTGGCGTTGACGGCCTTTACATTCATGGCTTTTGCCAATCCAGACCCCAAAGGAAGGAAGCGTACCATGATGATTACAGGTATCTTAAGCACGCTGATGTTTATTGCAGGTTTTGGATTGATTTCTGTTTTGAAAACAAGTTTTCCGGCCTGGATCTGGATCAAACTTGTTTGCTGGTTGGGTTTGAGTGGAATGGCAGGTATGGCGTATCGCAAACCAGAATCCGCCAAAAAATTCAAAATAATAACTCTGGCATTGATAGTAGTAGCGATCTTTACGGTTTATTTCCGCAACCATTTTTAGTGGGTTACGATCGAACGAAAACGTTTAAGGATCGCCTTCCTTAAACGTTTTTCCATCCACCATTCAAGTGGTAGAAAAAGGGTTTTCAAAGTAAAAACGGCCGCCTGGAATGGCGGCCGTTTTTTTTTTAATTCCTACTGATTGACAGATGCCTTACTGGAACATGGCATTGGAATCATCTCCTCCGCTGAGCACGTAGGCCAGCAGATCCAGGATTTCTTCCTTTGTCAGCATGGACAGAAGGCCGGGAGGCATGGGAGACACATCTGAAATCTCGATACTCTCCACCTTGTTGCGTGCGACGTTGACCCGTTGATTGGGGTTGGTGAGGTCGGTGTTTAAAGTCACATTGTTCCCATTGAGGTTCACTACGACGCCAGTAATGGTATCGCCATCTTTCAAAGTCACGATAATCGGAGCAAATTGATCACTGATGACCTTGCTTGGATGAATGATTTGATCGAGCAAGTCATGAGCGCTGTATTGACCACGTGCTCCGGTCAAATCAGGGCCGGTCATACCTCCAGCATTGCCAAAACGATGACATGCGAAACAAGCTGAAGCCGAAAACATCTTTTTCCCATTCTCAAAATCACGGTTTTTCATGTCAGTGCGCGTGGCATCGCCCAGGTCATCCATAGTCCAGTCAGTCATGCTGCGGCCAGCGAACATGGCCCCAAGATTTTCGATGACGGACATGGATTCAGGCTCTTGAGCAATGAGATCAGCATGCAAGGCCATTTCGGCGTCTGTAAAAGTTGCCAGACTGTCATTGCGGATAAATTCAATGAATTTAGTAAAACTGGCGCCACCTTGATAATTGGCAGCCTTCAAGAACCACTCAAGCTGCTGTTTCCTGAGTTCCGGCGTCCATCCTGCTTTGAGGAAGCGCAGGCTGCGGGCGTATTGCATTTGAGGTTCCTGACTTTCCGCTGATGCAATCAATGCCATCCCCTTGGATGCTGTGCTCGGAGCTTGCAGGAAAGCCATGGTTTCACATAGAAGCCAGTTCAATTCAAAGGTATCTGCAGGAAATGAGGGATCCAATTTACCAACGATCGCACTGACCTTTGCTGGTGATGCTGTACCAAAACGAACGAAAACAATTTCCAGCAGGCGCACATACCCCAGCTGATCATCGTGAGAAAGCGCTGCGAAATCGAGTTCTAGCAACGAATCTAAGATTTGATCTCGCACAGCGGCGTTGACGGCATGGCCTGTTTCAGGGCGATGACTGGGGGCAACACCTTTGAGACGGGCCAATGCCAGTAGCGCAGGAATACGGCGATCGGGCATGGGTTCGTTGAGTGCCTTGGATGCCCATTGAACGGTTGGTTGATGTTCAAGGACCACGCGAGCAGCATTACGTATATAGCGATCCTTGTGATTCAAGTGAGGCCAGGCTGCACTCACGGCTTCCATGTGAGCGTGTCCGTGAAATTTTTCTAGACGATGCCGAAGCTTTCGCATGGGGGTCACCTTTGGAGTCATGTCAACGGGGCTTGTTGGTTCATCCCCGACGTATGTGACGCGATATAAACCAGATTGAACCCTTCGTCCACCGATCGCAAAATACATCGCTTGATCTTGCGGGTGAACGATCAAATCGGTGACAGGCAATGGAGCACTGGTGACAAACTCCTCTTTTGTGCCTTTGTAGCTGGATCCATCTTCTTCGAGATGGACGGCATAAATCTTACCCCAGCTCCAATCCAGAATGTAAAAGGCATTTTGATATCTGGCTGGGAATTTGGCGCCATAACCGAATCTTGTTCCCGTGGGGGAACCAGGACCTATGTTAAGGGTTGCTGGCACGGTGTCAGGGTAAAATTCAGGATACTTCCCTGCCCCGTTTCTCCACCCGTATTCCGCACCACTGAGGACATGGTTCACTCTTGTGGGGCGATACCATGGCGTATTGAAATCATACTCCATGTCTGCATCGTAAGTGAAGAGCTCACCATCTTTATTCAATCCCCCACCATAGATGTTCCGAAATCCCGAGGCATACATTTCAAATTCTTTGCCGTCTCGCGATACACGGTAGACAATACCTCCGGGTGCCAGTACGTGTCTGTTATGTCCACGACCATCCGGCATGCGAGGCAACAGGTGATCATCCCCCCATAACTTGGCGACTTGAGACGAGCCGGACGATCCTTCATTGTTCCCACCAGAAATCACCGCATTGTTTCCCGTGATCAAATAAAAATACTTACCATCAGCCGTTGGGACAACCGCATGCACCCCGTGATCGCCGCGTGAATTAAAAGCGCGAAGTAATTCGACTTTATCAAGGATGCCATCTCCATTGGAATCGCTCAGCCGGTAAAAACCACTCTGGATTTTCCGCTCATAATCATTCACTCCGGCGTAAAGAGCACCATCGACATACACCATTCCATTGATGGCTCGAATATCGACAGGGACTTTTTTTATATCCGAAGGGGTCAGTGTCTCTCCTGGAGCAGGAGGGGTAAACTGATAGAGACTGCCATACTGATCCGCGGCGTACATACTGCCATCTGGATCAGAAGCCAGAGCCACCCACGAACCGTGTTGTTGACTTGGCACTGAATATAGCAATTCTGTTTTGAACCCCTTGGCTGTCTTGATAAGCTCTACGGGAGTGGCTGCATTTTCATCAAAAGCTAATCCCTTATCAGCGGCCTGGGCATTCCACATGCTTCCCATGATCATACCTGCTGACAAGGCCAGCATCCATTGTTGGATGACTCTCATCCGTGGTTGGCAATTTCCTTGTTGAGTCTTTTGCATTTCTTTCATAAAGGTTTGTTACTTATTCTACCTACAATCTTTCTCAATGAGGCCTGCGACTGACAACAGGCCAGGGTCATTCAAAAAACATGGTTACATCCATTCATTTTACTTGGTTTTGATGAATGATGGGATTCAGTCCAATTATGAGGTTCCTGAACAGTTCCGGTCAAGAAAACCTCGATAATTTAGGTGAACCCCTTTGAGTGTTCCATCACAGGCAAGAGAGGAGTGTTTTTACATGGAAGGTTTGTTGAATTGCATTCCATGGGTGCACGTTGCAGCATGCATCATGGTCACTTGGATAAGGTTGCTTCGATTGGCAAAGGATTCCCTCTGCTGTTTTCTGATCTTAACTCAGATTTCAGGAGCGTTTGAAATACGTGCAGCTCAGTCCGGACATTTGACTTTTGACTCTTCGCTAGAAGTTACAGGTAAGATCAGTGGTTACCGGGGCATCTGGTTTGATCTGGGACAGAGGTCAGCTTACGGCTCAAAGTATTCAGGAGGTCTGGGAACATATACCGCCAAACATTGCCCAACGGCCATTTATTCCAAACAAACCCATAAAACATTCTTTGTGTATGGTGGTACCACCCAGCAAGAAGAACGAAGACTGCTGGCAATGGTTGGTTTTTTCGATCATTCCACCGGTATGGTTTGTCAACCTACTGTTGTGCACGACAAGCAGAAGGTCAATGACCCCCACGATAACCCTTCACTGAGCATCGATAGTGAAGGTTACTTGTGGGTATTCATCAGCGGACGTGCAAGGCATCGTCCTGGTTTTAAATATCGCAGCACGGAGCCTTATGAAATCGATGCGTTTGAGCAAATCAGTGAAGAAGAGTTCACCTACCCCCAGCCTTGGTGGATACCCGGGCAAGGTGTCCTTCACTTGTTTACTAAATATACCCAAGGGAGAGAACTCTATTGGAACAGAAGTCAATACGGACTGGGTTGGACAAACGAACAAAAGCTCGCAGGCATGGGAGGCCATTATCAAATCAGCCGATGTATCGGTTCAAGGGTCATCACAGCTTTCAACTACCACCCAAAAGGCAATGTTGATAAAAGAACCAATTTATATTTTCTGGAGACCTCCAACCAGGGGGAAAGCTGGCAGACGGTCGATCAAAGAAAAGTCACACCTCCGTTGACCCAAACCGATCACATGGCTCTTGTGAAGGATTACGAGGCTGATTCCCGACTGGTTTACCTCAAGGACATTACTTTGGATGGAAAGGGGAACCCGGTCATCCTTTACATCACGAGTGACCATCATGAGCCTGGACCCCATCTGCGGAACCGAGAGTGGACTATTGCACAATGGGACGGCCATGAATGGAATCTAACCAAAATTACGCACGCTTGGCATAACTACGACATGGGCTCACTCTACATTGAACCCGATCAAACATGGAGATTGATCGCGCCCATAGGTCCTGGGCCTCAACGATACGGCACGGGAGGTGAAATGGCCATTTGGATCCGCCCTGCAGAAAAGCGTCAATGGAGTCATTTTCGAAATCTGACCGAAGAAAGCCCACGCAATCACGGGTATGCGAGGCGCCCCGTCAATGCGCACCCTGATTTTTATGCTTTCTGGGCAGACGGAAACCCAGATCGACTCACTCCTTCATTTCTATACTTTACCAACAAAAATGGAACTGGGCTCTGGAAACTTCCATACACGATGAGCCATGAGTTGGAAAAACCAATAAGACAGTATTGAGTATCACTTGTTGTTTGAGGAAAACTCAAAGTTCCTTCGAATCAATCTGCACAGCAAACATTCCGTGATCGGATGGCGGTTCCACGTAAACCGATTTGAATACGCCACCTCCTGTAATCACGCTATTGCTCAGAGGTCCTGACTCCGAATCGGCAAACATTACCGATTGCCATTCCCCGTTTGATTCAGCTTTGAACACGACTCGGTAATCCACTTTGCGACGCGCTGCAAAATCTATTTGCAGGCGTTTGAATATCCCAAGATCAACGACCTTGGAAGTGATGGAAAACTTCAATCTAGGCACCAGAACATTCAATGAACCATCAGGACAAATTTCAGAATCCAAACGATCCAATCCAAAAGGGGAAGGCCCGCTGATCCTGCTCCCATCCAAGCGGAAACGTGAAGAATGACACGGACATGAATGAGTATTGGAACTCTTACTGAAGGTTCGAACCGCACAAGAAGCATGAGGACACTCAGCACTCAAGACAATGAGCGAGTCATCTTCAAGACGGTTGATCAGGATAGGGTGAAGCGTTCCGTCTGGTTGATGGTTGGAGCGGATAGGGTTGAATCCCAATCGAACCGACCCCCCCACTTCCTGCAGTGTTTTGTATTCCTCAGGACGCACATTAAGAATGCCTTGATTACCATCAGGAGAGGGTGACAATTCCCCAAGAAGAGGCAAGCGGTGCATGCGTCCAAGCCCTGTCATCCAGGCAGCGTTGAACAGGAAAGTTCTGACAAAAGTGCGTCGAGACAAGTTCATGAACCCTAACCAAGCAGGAACTGTGCCTTCTCAGGAGTGCAAAGATCGAACAAACGCATCCATTCGATCCATTCCTTTTTGGATATTTGCCATACTGGTTGCATAACTGATCCGAATGTAATCATCCGAACCAAAGGCAATACCTGGAACGGCGGCGACTTGAGATCGCTCGAGCAATTGATCGCAAAACTCCGTGGATTGCATGCCCGTTCCTGAAATATTCGGAAAAAGGTAAAAAGCTCCTTGTGCCTTGACGCACGTGACCCCCGGCATGGCGGTTAATCGTTCGTAGGCGTAGGTACGCCTACGATCAAACTCAGGCAACCATTCTTTCAAGTGATGTTGAGAGCCTCGCAATGCCTCGACCCCACCCTTCTGAGCAAAAGAAGTCGGATTGCTCGTGCTGTGGCTTTGTATGGCGTTAATGCGCTTTGCAATTGGTTCCGGGGCAGCAATGAATCCCAGGCGCCAACCTGTCATGGACCAGGCTTTTGCCAGACCATGGGTAATAATGGTGTGCGCTTGATGTTCGGATGAAAATGAGGCCACGGTTTGGTGCTTGGCATTTCCGTAGATCAAGTGCTCGTAAATTTCATCACTCAAGATCATCACACCTTTCTCCACACAGACATCACCCAAAGCTTTTATTTCAGCAGGCGAATAAATGGTCCCCGTGGGATTGCTTGGAGAATTAAGAATAAAAATGCGAGTACGATCGCTGATGGCTGCGCGCAACTGTTCGGGTGTTACTTTGAACTGTGTTGCATCCGTTGTATCAAGGATCACCGGTTTCCCCCCGGCCAATTTGACCATCTCAGGGTAACTTAACCAGAAGGGCGCAGGAATAATTACTTCATCTCCCTGATCGCAGATGGCCATCATGATGTTGTAGCATGAATGTTTCCCCCCACAACTAACGATTATTTGAGAAGCCTTGTAGGTCAATCCATTGTCCCGTTGAAACTTTTCAACAACAGCATCCTTTAATTCCGGGATACCGCTTGCGGGTGTATACTTGGTGAAACCTTCGTTTAAAGCCCTGATGGCGGCATCCTTGATGTGCTGTGGAGTATCAAAATCAGGTTCACCTGCTCCAAAACCGATCACATCCTGCCCTTCAGCCTTCAATTGCTTTGCCTTGGCACTGATTGCCAGAGTAAGAGAAGGAGCTAAAGAAGCCGCACGCTGTGAAATATGATAATTCATCGTATTCAATAGGTATCCACCCATACTCGACCCATGCCATTCCGATCAAGTGGAATTGACGAAAAATTAAGAATAAAGGTCGTGTTTTGTAATCGTATCAATTATTTCGAGCTTTCCTTGCCGATCATTCTGAACTTCCAGGACACCCTTTTGAGAAAAAAACAATGGGTAACGGATGCCGCCCTAAATGGTAGATAAGATATTCTTACCACCTGACATTCAAGGTTGCCTTGCCCATCCCTTCCTGAAATCATCATGCCATGAAGATGCAAAAAACCTTGTTACTTGCTGGAATACCTGCCGTTCAGAAAAACCTCTATCACCGTATTCAATTTTCTGTCGGTGATCCAGCCGCGTGGATCCAGTTTGAAAAAACGGATGGTAAGCGCCAATCAATCCTTGTTTGTCGTGATATTGAAATGGAACGGGCTCGAAAAAAAGCAACGGTTGATGCTGTTTATTGTCCAGCTGATTTCACTCCGGAAGCAGGCCTTTCAGGGGATCGTGAAACAGCCACAGCTCAAGCCGCTGCCGAGTGCCTGAATCGCAGGGGGATCAGCGCGGTCACTTCTGATCGTTCACTTGCCCTCATCTACCTCGAAGCCCTGAAAAATGCTGGAATTGAAGTCCATTATTCACCTGAAATGGGAGTCATGGAACGTCGAGGAAAATCAGAAGATGAATTGATTGCTTTGAGACAAGCCCAGTCCATCACTGAGAAAGTCATGAGCATGGCGTGCCAGTTAGTTTGTCACGCCAAAGCGCGTAAAGATGGTTCACTGGAAGTGGAGGGAGATTCGCTCACATCAGAATCATTACGTGCGCGGATTGATCACTGGCTGTTGGATGAAGGTTTCAGTAACCCGGGCAGTATAATTGCGTGCGGCCCTCAGGGAGCCGATTGTCATGAATATGGAAAAGGACGGCTTTGCACGGAAGCTCCCATCATCATCGATATTTTTCCATGCAGCAAATCAACTCATTATAATGGAGATTGTACGCGCACTGCTGTTCACGGAAAAATCCCTGTCCACATTGAGAAAGCATACAATACGGCAGTCAAAGCAAAATTTGCCGCAATGAAAGTCACGAGAGCCGGTGTCACTGGCGAAGCAGTGCATCAAGAAACCATTCGAGTGATTCACGAACACGGTTATGAGACGGGGTTACCCGGCAAAGAAAGCGCGGCAAGCCGTTGTGCAATGGTGCATGGGACTGGGCATGGTGTAGGTCTCGAAGTGCATGAACCACCACTGCTCGATTTCAAGGGGCCTACACTCATTGTCGGGGATGTCCTGACCATTGAACCGGGTCTTTACTGCCCTGCCTGGGGAGGGGTTCGAAGTGAGGACATGGTGGCAGTAAGAGAACGGGATTGTGAAAGTTTCAACCTTCTACCAGATACACTGAGCTGGTAGTTGACAATCTTTTCAATGGATGACCCGTTCAGTAACGCTGATAAGGGACCAGCTGCGCTTATTTGATTGTGTATTTACGGTTCACCGGCTTTGTTTGTCCTGCTGGTCTCAGAGAAGAGGTAGAAAGCAAGTGAAGAACAACAGTCGAAAGCTCAATGACCTTGCTCATGGCCCTTCAGGGGAAATGCGTCATGGCTGCAGACCTCTTCAACGCGTCTTTGAAGACACATAGACCCAAAGCAAAACATTCTTCAGGACAGTTACCGCAGGAAGTAATTGCTGTGGAATCATCATTCATCAATGCACAATCAAATAATTCAATCAGGTTTCGATTACCGGGTCCATTGAAGCCATTTTTTGAATATTCCTGCAATAAAGGGAGTTAGTTTCGTACGGTTGTAGAGGTCCCCCAATTTACGCAGAGCTTCGGCTTGAGTTGGATAAGGGTGGATGGCATTTGCGATGGCCCCCAATCCGATTTTATGTGTCATGGCAATGGATACCGCTCCAATCAAATCTCCCGCATGAGTGGATACAATGGTAGCGCCTACGATTTGATCGGTTCCTTTTTTAACATGAACTTTAATGAAACCTTCTGTTTCACCCTCGAGAATCGCACGATCCACTCCCGACATAGGCTGAGTAAATGTATCGATTTCAACCCCCTGCTCTTTTGCCAATTCAGGGTTCAAACCCACATGTGCTAATTCAGGCGAAGTGTAGGTAGACCAGGGAATGATTAATGAACTGTGCTTGGCTCTTCCTTTGAATAACGCATTTTTCACCACAGAACGTGCCATGAAATCTGCTGCATGTGTGAACTGATAAGCAGAACAAATATCGCCTGCAGCGTAAATTCTGCGATTTGTTGTTTGAAAGCTATCATTGATGACTACCCCCTTTTCACTATATTCTACTCCGGCCCTCTCCAACCCCAGCCCCTCGACATTTGGTGCTCTTCCAACAGCAACAAGCAGCTGATCAACCTCAATATCGTACCCATTCGTGGCTTCATCATGAAGCAAACGAATGGAACCATCCGGATTGATGGAAACCTCTAATTCATGTGCACCGAGCAACATGTGAACCCCGTCCTTTTCCATGTGTTTACGAACCATGGCAACTGCTTCTCGATCTTCTTCGGGCATCAACCCGCGATTGGATGTAATCAAGGAAACTTCAGAACCAAATCGAGCAAAACTCTGGGCCATTTCAGCTCCGATGGGACCACCACCAATCACACCGAAACGCCTTGGTAGTTCAGTCAGGGAAAATAAAGTTTCGTTTGTGAGATATGGCACTGAATCCAAGCCTTTGATGGGGGGCGCTGAAGCTCTGGCGCCCGTGCATATGACAGCTTTTGTGAAATTCAGTTTTTGTCCACCGACTTCAACCCGGCTACCATCCAGAAAACTTGCCTGCCCAAGGAACACATCCACTCCCAGGTCGTTGAACCGTTTGACGGAATCGTGCGGACTGATATCACTGCGAAGTTTCCTCATGCGTTCCATAACGGCTGGAAAATCGACCGAAACACCATCGTGCACTTTCACTCCGAATTCTCCTGCATTCCTGACAGCGGCAGCTGTGCGGGCAGAACTGATGATGCCCTTGGATGGTACGCATCCTACGTTGAGACAATCACCCCCCATCAATGAACGTTCAACAAGTGCCACTCTAGCTCCAAGCCCTGCACCAATGGAGGCTGCCACTAGCCCCGCCGTTCCGCCACCAATGACAACAAGATTATACTTATCCGCAGCTGTTGGGTTTTCGTAATTTTCGGGATGAACATTTGATTGCAGCTTTTGGTTATGAGCATCCAATGGCTGAAGCGCCTCGATTTGTTGTGATTTCATGTTGAAATTCCAGGACGTAATTATTGCAACAACACGATGACTTCAAGTCAGATTTATTTCGATTTAAATCGATGGATGATTTTTTTCACTACGAAAGGAAAGAAACCCAGCAATATAAATGCAACGATCAACTGAGGTGTCAGAATTCCAGCAGCACCTTTTTCAGCTAGAACTGACAGGCTTGGGAACTGTGTTCCAGCATACACAAAGACAATGGTTCCAGGCAGCATGCCGACTTGACTGACCCACCAGAAGGTTCGCGCAGGAATAGGAGTCAATGCCATGACAATGTTTATCACGAAAAAGGGCACTGCAGGTATCAGTCTCAATGTAAATAAATAAAAGGCACCTTCCTTCTTCAGCGCTTCATTGAATTTTTCCAGTCGATCACCAAACTTGGATTGAATTATGTTGTTCAGTAAAAACCGACTTATCAGGAACGCCATGGTTGCTCCCGCGGTAGAGGCAAAACTCACCAGCAGTAGTCCCTGTCTAAACCCAAGGAACCATCCCAGAAAAAGAGTCAGCAATGTCGCTCCCGGCAGAGAGAAGCCCGTTGCAAGGACATAAATCAGAAATGAAAACCCAAGAACGGGGACTGGATATGCCATTTGGTATCTGCGAAGAGCAGTTTCTCTGGAAACGAGTGAATCCATCGACAAAAGATGCCCGAATTTCCAGTAAGCAATACTGCCAATGACAATGCTAGCCAGGCCTAACCAAATTCTCACGTAACGAGGTTTCCATAGTCTCTCAATTTGTGGTCTTGAATCTGCCATTATTGTCAATTTCACAATAACTGGGCTTCATGGTCAATAAGCACCGTGGTAATTTCATGCGTGATACCATCATTTGTTGTTCATTTATATTTGAACCAGCAAAATGAACGAACAATACCTTCAGGAAACAAAACGCCTTTATAGCGGCCTGAATATTCCATTTCACTCAGGGGTCATGGCTTGTGATATTCAACATGCGATTTATTCCCCCAGGATGCCACCGTCATAACGTTGGTTTATTCATTCAACGATGCATAAGGAGCAAACGCTGGTGAGTGGTGACAATAACTGACTTCCTCGGCTGAGGTTCTGGGGCAAACAGCCTTATCCCTATCCTTCCAATACGGCCATGACAATAGGCTATCTCGGTTCTACACGTCTTTTGAGATGGAGCACCAG